>Ga0065711_1029211_pt1 | contig 37127 bp, 18 predicted proteins | sample Hoacrofraction12_FD_59098 | JGI IMG/M metagenome (GOLD analysis project Ga0065711, IMG submission 59098) | Hoatzin crop microbial communities from Cojedes, Venezuela - Epithelial fraction 12 v2 (version 2) | ecosystem: Host-associated > Birds > Digestive system > Esophagus > Crop | place...
TCTCTGGAGATATTCAAGACCTGCCTGGACAAGGTCCTCTACAGCCTGCTGTAGGTGACCCTGCTTCGGCAGGAGGGTTGGACTAGATGACCCACAGAGGTCCCTTCCAACCCCTACTATTCTGTGATTCTGTATCTTGCCTACAGAGCTGTTACGTTATTTTTAACTCTTTCTAACACTGACAGAAAAAGTCACATCCAGTAGATCAAGGCCTGTCACACATTCCTCTAGGAAGATGAATAAACGGATGACCTCTGCACCAACAGTAAAATGCAATTTACTCCAAATAGCAGCAGTAGCAACATGTGACATTGCACCTCTTCTCCCAGCAGAGGACAAAGGAGAGGAGAGAGACAGCTCTGTACACCACAGCTTTCCTCACCAGAAACACATAAAAGCCCTGAGTGCCACCCCCGAAACATCGGTGTATCAGCTACCTACAGTTAATATGACTCTTCATAAAGAAACCATTTCTATTTAAGCTAGGCTCTATCACAACATTTATTTTATCCTGCAGAGTTTTTTGATTTTACACTATTCTTAAGACTATCAGGATTTTACAGTTTGAGAACCTGCGTATTGGGATTTTGTCATTGGGGCCTGCTGATTGGATCCTAGGGAATTATCCACATTTGAGCCCTACTTGCCTAGGGCCAAATACACTAATTCCACTTCCAAATGTATGTGTCTTGCTTGGCAGCTCAGCCTCTGCACTAGATTATCTCTACCTACAGTTTAATTAAAAAATAATCACCCTTCGCTTTGCTCATCTGGGACTGACTGCTGTGAAACACGCACGCATACATGATCCGCTACTTACGTGATACACTTTGTTGGACAGAATGAGCACGGAAAAGGCTCGGAGGAGTTTTCCTGCCGAGTCTTTTTAACAAATGATCACGTTCGTTCACGCTGAGGGAGAGAGAAAAAAAAAATACCAGTGAGTAACCAGATAATTTCAAGGTAAAAGTCAACTGTATTTAAAGTACTTGGTAGTTTTGACTTTGTCAGTATTTAAGCTGGTTGTAGCATGTAAAAGAATCTTCTCTTCATTTAAACTGCACAGTATCAAGAGAACTCTTTAATAATGAAAAATCCTCCTTTCTAAGGCCACTTTGTGTAAGTTTACATTTAGTTAATCCATCCCTAATATTACGATCATTGTGATTTCTGAATACCCAATGCCTATAAATTATTACAAACCATATCAGAAGTCTGACATCAAGTGATAAGGAACATTTAAAAGGAGATTTCTCTTTAGTATTATGAGCATGAATCATGGCACCCACAAACTGCCTTAGAGAGAAGGAGCAAAGCACTGTGGCTTAGCATATGGTAAAAGGCTTCTATCACACCTGCAAAACGGCCTGAAGCAACCAAAGGTGGGACCCATAACTCTGTCTTCTAAAGAACACTCTCATTTTCACCTCCCACACCGGAAAGAAAACTTTCTATCCAGTTTTTGATTAAAACTCGCTTTGGTTTAAACTGTTCCTGTCAAAAGCCTAAAAAATTATTACTGAATTTACAGAAAGTGAAAACACAAACTTAAGGTGAAAAAGGCAGTATGCTTACAATAGGTTTAACATAAGTACAAAAATAGAGACACTCTCCGTTGATTTTTATTAAAAACACAACTCATTTCATCAAGAACTTTATGCCCAGAATTAACAAACAATGGCTAAAATCTTGACCTTTCAAAGCACTTAATTACATATACAAGTCCCACTAAGCTCAATGGGGTTTTCAGATAACGTAGGTGTCAAAATCTCATTGCACTGGAGTCTCAAAAATCTGTCATACATCAGATGATTCTGAAAGATATTACAGCCTGTTGTAGTTAAAAGTTCCTCTGCGAGTCGGTTGAGTTTTTTTCCGTCTCACCCTTGTTCCTAACACCGAGGTGGAGCCAGTGCATGGAAGGGATTTGTTTGCTAGTGCAGCTCCTTGCGGTGTCTTTATCCCATCTGCACCACATTTACACTGTGCTTCCATTTTCACAGTCTGCTTGTTCTTTCACATCTGAATTCACAAGCAGTAATTCCACTGGTTGTGCTGCAAACATTGATGCACATCTGAATGCCAGCATTGACATCTTTCTTGGATTACATTACAAATTCACATACATTTGGTATCGGGAATGGAAATCCCAGCAAGCACAGTTGCTGCTGTCAACAAGCTTACAACAGCTTTAAACAAACAACTCCCTTTCATTGAAGCAGTTTGCTATCTTCGAACAAGAAAGTAACCAAAGAATCTCTGAGATGCCTATAACACGTAATCCAGCCATGCAGGCTTATATTGCACTTAATAGTCCATTAGGGTAATATCCAGGCTCACAGACCTCTGCCAGTGCATAATGAGATGTCCACGAAGGAAAGGGGGGAATCCTTCTCTTTTTCCTGTGGTCTCTAAGCTCAGACACCTGAACTAGAAACTTGTACAGCCTATAGACCCCCTCCTTAAAAATCTTTACAAACTGTCAGCATTTTCAGACACTTCGCTTCTTCCCCTCCTTCCCTTGGCACCATAGAATCACACCTGGTTGCGTTCCCTGCCTGCAGTCAGTCGTATTCGCTCCATACAAAACGGCAGTTGATAACAGATTTGGAAGGAAAGCTACAGATACCAACTGAGAGTGTCAAAGAATCTTTAAGAGCTCTTGGATCGTGAGATCTGTGTGCATTCAAAGAAGAAAGGATCACAGGCTTCCACTAAAACCAGGGTTACAGCATGGAAGCTTCTGAAAACATTGGAAGATCCAACTGGTTAAAAAAAGCCAAAGACCAGCTGGCTATAAGAAAGCCAAGTACATACACAAAGAAATCTCCAACTGCTCAAAGCAAGCAGCATAACAGAGAGCAAGTACTACGAAGAATCACCAGGTAAGAAGATGGCAGGCACAAGGCAAGACATGAGATTTCTCTAACCTTGAACAGGCTTATGAAGACGATCGCCAGCAGAATCGACCATTACCAGCGCATGTGCGAACTAGTGATGCTGTGTTTTGCAGCCTCCTGCTGATTGCAGAGGACTGCTGAGTAACTTGTCAGTCCCTTGACTGGTGAGCATAGTAACACACTGTCTGAATCTACTGCTGCCCCGTGAATGACAGAAGCAGAATACCAGTTCATCTTCTGCAGGTAAATAAGAACATACAGGTAGGATCTTTCCCATCTCAGTGGAAGAACCGGAGAGTAGTTTTGGATGAACGGTTTAAAAAAAGTATCTTAAACAAATCAAAAGTATTTGTTCTAAGGGACAAATAGGCAACAGCTGCCACAAAATTCTTGCACCAAGAATGGAATTAACCACAGCAGCAAAAGGCATGAGGAACAAATTCTTTATCTGCCTGCCTACCACCCAGCAACAGATGAAGTGCAGGATGGTACCTGCTACAGGCCAATAATGGTTAGCTCCTCAGGCTTCCACAGACAATGTGTGGAGGAAAGTGTGCTGTCAAGGGACTTCGGAACATGAGTGACATGTTGCAGCTCTAAGGAAGCCAAAGCTAGGCTGTCTGTGATATTGCTAATTATAATCAGTTTCAAAACTGAAGTCACTTATGATTTTCCCATTAGGGAAATAATATCGCATCCGATCTATGCAGAGCAAGAAAAACTCACGGAAAAATTAGAGCCTTTGTGGTTTAAGTATAAGGGATGACTAAATAGACTGCAAGTCAAGACCAATCAAGTACTATAAAATGAGCTCTTCATACATAGAGGTAAATGCAACACAGTTCTTGTGAAACGAATGAGTATTTGATTTACTAACAGATATTGAAATATTGCTTGTGAATCAATCTTCAGTATTAGCCATGATTTTAAGTGTTAATTCTGCTTTCCAGTGACTTGGAGCCAAGTTGTCCCACAAGGTCTACAAACAGCATCTTAAGATGCATTGAGGCAAAAGAGTAAGAGATCATGAGATCACACTCTGAACTAGTTGTGTTCATACTCAGGACCTCAAAAACTGTGTCAGAATGGAAGAAATCACAAACCCAGACATCCTTTTGGGAATCAGTGACCTGGAAAGTGACAGGGAAATATGCTGAAGTTGGTTAGCTAGTGACCTCAGAAGGGGTAAGGGAGAAACACCATCCATCTGTAATTATATCAAGAACAAAGGACACCGACAAAATGCTTTGAACTGAACAAAACAAATAGTAGCTTAGAACAAAAACCATAAAAAATGTCCCAATTTGGAGAGTTACTATGAAAACAGAGTAACAACTTATTTTAATCAAGTCATCTGAAAACAGATTCAGTTGCTATCAATAATCAAGAATACCTTGTGCCATGAATACTTTTGCAATGGCTTCCTAAGAGGGTCGAGATGATTTCTGTCTGCCTGGAAGTCTGCACTAACAGCATTACATGAATTCATTAAGTGAATGACAAATCAAAAGGTAAACGAAAGGCAACATGTTATTTCGTAACAGCATTTGCCACTCGATGAATAAAACGACTTTTCCTTTTTTGTACCTGAATTGCTCTATGGTGTGAACAGAGACCTTCATTTCATTTTTCTGTGTTCCATTCTTCTCATCCCCCACAAAAGCAAGCAGCCCTTAAATCTCGGCAGCAAACATCTGGCTTTACACATTCAAATGAGGTGCATCAAAACAAACAGAATAATTCAAAGCTGACCACAAGGTCCCACTGGCTCATTTGCTCAAGTAATTAAAAAAAGATGAGCTTCACCACCAATTAACCTACTCAGCACTAATCAGCATTAATGAGGATTTGCAGTATTTGGTATAGCTTGACCCAGAAGGTCCTCCTGAGTCCACTAATTGGCTGGTGGCAAAAGCAGGGCTCACAAAGAAGAGAAGGTTAAAGTGGATGCAGGTGTCTCTTAAAATCAGATCTTCCCTGAGAAAACACACACATAGCCCAGTTAAAAAAAATTCTAGGCTCCCCTTCTTTTACAAGGATCCAACTTTTCAGACACGAGTTTGTGTTTCGTTACGATTCAGGAGAGGCGATAGAGAGCACAGGCACACCAAATGGGCAAGACCTTTAGCTGTCATTGGTTTTAACTCACTGCCCTTCTGGATTATTCAGAATTCAGTCAGATACACACATATGAAATGATTTGGTTTTGTATCTGCTTTTTCACTTTCTACAAGGAAGAACTAAGCTACTAGTGAAGCCTTACCAGGGCTGCTAAAGATGACAAACAAAACACAGAAGCACATATCCCAGCTGCTGTCCCTCTGTCTTAAAACCACAGAACGAACCCGTGGCAGAGGCATGGCTCTGCAGTGCAAGATACCCCAGCATCCATGGGTAAAGCCCAGAGGTCAAGCAAGACACGTCCCGCCTGTGGGTAAGCCCAGAGGACAAGCAAGCACGCGGCTGTTTTTCCTGTCATCTCAACAGCTAGGAACCCCCTCACCTGCTGCCTGCAGCATTTAGCAACAGGTAAATCATCGTACAGCTTGGTTTAAAACAAAACCCTCGAAAGCTTAGGCTGAAACTCTGCCCTTAACTCCACGGCCTCCCTCGCTCCCATATGCTTTTTCCAATGGAGCTGCAGACAACCCTCCTTCAGCCTCTCTCCTTCCACTGTCACACGCTGTTCAACACACTGTTGTCTGAGAAGCCCTCGTTGGCCTGCGTTCCTCTCCTGCTGGAAGAAACATCTTGCAACTTGTCATCCTCGCACTGCGACAGCAGGGAGGGAGGGAAGGAGGGGAGAAAGAGTTTTTGCAAAATATCCAGTGTGCCTAAATACAGGATAAACCATGAGGAATTTTCTATCCCTGTTATCTTTAGCTGTGGATTAGATTTTGAAAGGAGAATACTCCTCTGCTTTTTTAAAGTTTAGAATTAAAACATAGTAATTGATTTCTTCCATATGTTCCAAACCGTAACTTACATGAAAGTTTGCTGTTTCTTTGTTGACATGTTTCTGTCACTGAAAATTACATCAACATAGAATATGAAGAGCAAGAAAGAAGGTCTGAAACAAATAGACTTCTCCAGCTTTGATCAACCCTAATCACCAACTAATTTACAAGCAGATTGTTGATTTTCATTTCAGTGCCTCAGTTCTCAAACTCCATTAAGTTTCCTCTAAAGAAGAATCAGAGGTTCAAGCACTATGACTTCTCCCTAAGCACGACCTGGCAGAGAGGACTCACAGATCCTTCTCCATCTGCTAGGACACATCAAATATTCCTGCAGATTTATTCATAAGTTCCATCTCTCACCTTTCATGTAGTGTAACGCTGCTTAAAGGCTCACAGCATCCGTCATATCCTGGTAGACAAAGAACGACTACCATAACCCAAGCAGAGTCTGTGGCCACACCTTTGCAATTAGCCAGAGGAGATGAGACCCATTTTTCCTTCCTCAAATGCTCCCTGCTGGCTGAGTGCACCCCGCAGGCCTTGGTTTAACTTGTTTTCTTTTAGTTTAGACTCAGGTGCATTACCTGAGTTCACGTAAGGGAATTGTCAGTTATGCACTGGGCAGAAAGACAACAACTAAAACAGACTTGGCGTAAGGAGAATGTAAAACCAACATTCTCATAGACCAAGAATTCAAAATTAAAGGGTGCAAATCCTATCAAATGCAAGTCACACTAATACTGAGGGTTCAGCAAAACTGTGTATACTCAAATACCCGGAACAACGCAGGGCTGTGGCAGAAAGGCCTGACTAGCTGAGTAAGCAAATACACCTCCATCCTCTGGGCTTCAGAGACGTGGCAGAGAGGAATCACCCTCCTACAGCATAGCACAAGTAGCAACTATAGGCTACTGCTGGTCTCCCTCTTTCAGTCCACACAGGGGAGATGTTATTTTTGGTTATCTAGCATTGGGTTGCAGGAATGTTTTACTATGAGGTCAGAGTAGGAGGTCTTTTTAATTTAAAAGGCAAACAAGGCATTGCTGATAATGAAGCTGCAGTGTAATCAAAGGAAATCTACCAAGCATTTCACAAGGAAGTGTCTGAGGTGGATAAACAGTAAAACAAAAATCAGCATTTTCTTTGCGGAGTCAGCGTCTACACACACTGCTCCTTAATCACTCAGGATCCAGCTGAAATAGAGACATCCAAATCCATGCTCCCTTTGCACTTTTCTGTAAATACTCAGCAAGCCATCAACAAAATCCCAGACCATGGCTAGAAGACCAAAGGGTCACCAGGCACAAACCACAGGGAAACGAAGACAGAAGCATGGCCTGTGCCACTTGCAGGCTGAGAGGTGCAAGAAGTTACCTATCAGAGGTGACTCCTGCACAAAGACAGCCAGGCTTTAGGGAGTACCAAGTCCTTGCTGAGGGTTCAGCAACAGCCAGGGCCCCAAGGAAGCCGGAGGCCTTACGCCCTGCCATGGTGTAATATCTCCAGCCCTTGCTAGTTCAGCATCTCCCCTCCAGCTGCTTCCCAAGTACACATCTCAGCCACAGAAGAGAAACTCCCTTTCCCTAGATATGGGGCAACTGTTTAAGCAACTTCCCTTCTTTATGAGTTACATTTCACATTACGCAGCCAAATGGTTGTCTGTTAAGCATGAAATGTATCTAAATGTGTGGCCGTGCAAGACCGACCTGGCGCATGCCGAAAGCAGCCAGGTAGTGGTGAGCTCTCCAGGCCTGCAACACACGATACCGAGCTCAGCTCACAGACGGCTCCAAGTTGTTTATCCTGCCTGCACGCGCAAAGGTTAAGAGTGTCACACAACTTCGGCAGCAGCTCCACGGATGTCCTTTGTGGTGACTGATGTCTAAAGCGGTTCCTGCCCTTACCAGTCGGTTGGAGAACCTGACAGCACTCCCCACACCATCTCACTTCCTTCTGCTCATTTATTACGTGAGCCCACAAACAGTTGAGCTGATCCAAATGAGGAGACAGAGCAAAGATGGGCCATTATGACCACAGCTGCTGGGGAGTGGTCTGAGAAGCACTTAAGCCACCCCTGGCAGCCACAAACAGGCACATGGATCCACAACCTTTCCTAATGAGGAGAACGTTAGAAGAACAGCAGCAGCACTATTGTTACAGCCTGCCATTGGGTCTGGCAGCATGCTACTTCACCACAGCAGAAGCTTTCCTTTCCACTACATCTCATTACATCTTGAATGCAGGACCCCAGCATGAGGGAAAGCCTGCAGCCAGTGTGCAGCAGCAGGCCCCACGTCAGGTGCATACAAGCCCACCCACGTTGCCACATCACCTCGTGCCAGCAGCAGAACCACCCTGCGACAGCAGACAAGAGGCCAAGGTGTGTCGTGAGCTGCAGTCAGCCCTCCATGTACAGCACCCAGACAGTACGTAGAGTTCTGGGACCAAATTCTCCACCCTAACCTCACAAAATCCTCCTCAAGTGGGTCCTCAAAGTTGTCCAGCTAAAAGCAGAACAAAGCTTTTCTTTCTGGTGACAAGCAAGGGCGATTAACATCTTTTGTCATTAAGAATGTCCTAACCAGAAAAGCCAAATAGCTCCCTCCTTTGACTCCTAAAATCACTTGAACAATCCATTCTAGCCTTCACTTTTGAGGCTGTTATTCCTAAGCTTCTTTCCAATACTACTTCTTTGAACAGAAGTGTATTGGGTTTGTGTGGCGAGGTTTTGGTAGCAGGGGGATTACAGGGGTTGCTTCTGTGAGAAGCTGCCAGAAGCTTCCCCTACATCTGACAGAGCCAGTGCCAGCCGGCTCCAAGATGGAGACGGAGTGATAGAGCGGCTTTGGTGGGCACCTGGTGTCCAGCCAGGGTCAGTTCCCACAAGACAACAGTATTACCAAGCACCAACTAAAAAAAGCAGACATTAAACATCACATGCCCCTCCGAAAAGCAACAACCCTAAGAAAATAATAAATGAGATCTCTCTCTGCTTAGAGTGCCTTCTAGCATTCCAAACATTAAGCATGTGTTAATGCATTTCATTGGAGGGGTGGGGGCAGGCATTATTGTCAGCTGTCCCAAAGCCAACTAACTTAACATAAAGTTGAAGCTGCCCAGTTTTGCCTTCAGCCTTTCCAAAATGTGGGAATTGACTCAATTTAAACGTCTGAAAAGCAGAAAAGGCTAAGTGTGGGTTGCTGCTTTTCAGCTATTCTCCTTTTGGTATCAGTGCTGTTTACTTCTCATCCCTAAGTGCCTCACTTTGCACTTACTCTAGTGGGTGCTTGGTCCTATCCTCTACAGATAAGGTGGCAATACAGTTGCAATTATAACATTCTTTTACTACTCGCTCATTTTTTCAGAAGTGGTCATCTTGGAGGTTGAAGTTTTCCATGCTTGGTCTGTATGCAAAGGTGGGGGTTTGGGGTTTGTTTATTTTTGAAATCCAAACTTTCAGATTAAAAAAAAGTCCACTTACATACTGTGACTGAAGTTAAAATGACTTGTGTTCAAAAACTCTCAACTACTCCTATCAGGTTTTTCATTCCTTTCCTTTAGAGAAGAAAAAAAAAAGCTAAAGAACAGCTCAGGGCAACAACAAAAAACAATGAACTTTGAAAGTGTCTGGATACAATTTAAAGCAAAGCCCAGTACATTTGGTTGATCTGCAAAAAACCAAATTGCTTTTCTTTAAGCTTTTAAGTATTTTGCAATTGTCTGTTAAATATTTAATATCTAGCACAACTCCTGTTTTCTTGCCCTTGCTACACGTAACTTGGTGCTCTACCCTTTGCCATGCATCAGAGGCAGGAACGCGGGCTGTCCTGCCTCGCCTCCCAGATGGGTCAGCCAGCCGAGGAGCCAGGCCAGGGCCGACTGCTGAAGCCATTAGGCTGGAATAGTTGTTACCGAGCAGTTCTCCTGCTGTGCAGCCCGGAGGGAAGATTTCTTCTTCCCTCCCCTGTGGAGATCCTCAGTGCCCAACCCAGTAACTCGGGATTAGGCACCAGAGAGACTGGCCCCTTAATCAGTTTTAACTCTCATCTTGTTACGTTCCCCTTTTTCTAATCTTTCCTTTCAATTTACAGCTTCATTTCGGCCTTTGTGCTGATACCGTACCTCCATCAACTTTGACTTCGCTGGCAGATTCGATCACAGCTCTAAATCCTTCTCCAGGTCAACAGGTTCTAACTCAATTTGTGCACTGCATCTCCCTCGAGGTTACGCGATAGGCACAATCAGGATGTGAAATAATTAATTGCACTGGAGAAGGGGGCATGCCAGCTCCAGCTGGTTTGTGCTAGCAGCCAGGCACTTGAGTTCCCAGTGCCAGTGGGAGCACGATTACTCCCCCTTCGTCCCTTCAGCCAGCTTCTGAAATCCTCTGCCCTCTGCTCCCTCCCACCTCTGCCCCACGGACTCCCCACTGCTCAACTCAGAGCAGAATCAAGCCAAGTAATTTGAAGTACCTCACATGTAGGGCTTCACAATGCCAGAAATCAACAGTATATATTAGAATGATGAAACAATGTGACGATTCCTTACGGATATGGGACAGGAGGGAGAGAGAAAGGGTCAGGCGTAAAATGAAACAAAATTATGCATTTTCCACCTACCATACATGAATGTTTACCATATGGAATCAAAGAATTTTTAAAAAAACACTGATATCATTTTATGTGCTTTTTGCTAGTAAAAGGAGTCCAATATCTTTTTACTAGAAAAGCTGCAAGGAAAAATCATAAATATGCCAATCACTTTGTTGTGTATTTCAGTGGAGAAATCTCGCCTTTGCTTCCCAGAAATGGTGTGAAGAACATCTGGAAAAATTGATAAAAAGACTCTGAAACCTCAAAAACCAAAATACACCTCTTGCCTCTTCAACCTCATTTTACACTCAGCTGCACTGGATGGGCCGGATTCAGATCCCAGTCATGCGTATCCTGAGTAAATATGCTGTAGTCAACACATTCATGAAACAAGAATTTGGCTCCAAACACCCAACGCCATTTAATCAGTTGAAAACACAAGACTGAATTTGTTTCAAGTAAGATTCATTGTATCTGTTGATGTGAAGGGGCTTTAGTGGCACGGTCTCCCTATTCAGATAGATGTAATTTGAAATGCATCAATAAAGACACAAAAAGCATCAATAAAGAGACAAAATGCTTTGAAATACAAGCCTCCTTCCTCTTGTTGTTAATGAAAAAGCTTGCCTCTTCCTCGGAAACCATGAGATCAGGTCCTCAGCTCATTCACGGGTTTGTCAAGAGAAAAGTTAAGTCTGTTTTACTGTTTCTGCTTCTGTCGGCACAAGGCTGAGGGCTCTGCCGCTCTCAGCTCCATGCACAGCCACAACCTAAGTCAGGTTTCCCACGTTCTCTGCCTGCTCCTCCCCAGGGACCTGTGGTGTGGGCAAGTCTCCACGCGTACCTGTGTCAGCTCACCGATGACCCATCGGGTCATGCAGCTATTGAAATGAGATAGGCATCTGCCTTCACCCACCAAATAAAACTGAGGCTAAGATAAATAAGACATCTCGCTCTCAGGGTGAGAGCCGGTCATGCATGTTTCACTAAAGCAACAGAGTTTGATTTGATGAGAAGCACTTAAATGAAAGAGAATCTCTCACCATGTTGAAGGTAGACAGTGGAGACACTGTGGGGAACTGCTGTTTTGGGTACACTGAAAAACAATATTTGTTTTATGAAATGCAGATAGAGGAAAGAGGTGCCTAGCTATCATCAGCAGGTGTCTGAAAGCAGCAAGAGTGAAGAGCCATACTGAAAAACACCGCACAAAAGCACACCACATTGCTTCCTTGTTGCTCTCAGCAATACTTTGCTAGTTCTGCAGTCACTTCCCTCCACCTTTGTTAAAGGCAAGACACTGCCTCCCAGACTTCCGAGTAACTCAAAGAAATTCTTCACAATACTTCAGCGATGCAGGCACTTTTCTGCAACATCCCAGACAGGCCCTTCAGCTCCTTGTGAAGTACATAAATCATGAAAGCTATGTTGGTCCTCACTATCAAATAATCTTCTAATCCCAGCCACCAAACAATTAAAAGCAGAACAGGAAAGCAACCAAAAAGCTACTTTGAAAGGGAGCTTTCTGGCCATTCCAAGACAGAGAGACCCTCTGAAACAGGAAATCTACCATCACAAACAGGGTGCCGCACAGCTTTGCTCTCCATTAGTTGGCCAGTGAAGCAATAAAGTGACATGGGTTTCCAAAGTAAAGTTTGCTTTGGTCCCTAATCAGACTTTACTCCATCTGAACTCCTACTGACTTCAATAAGAGGTTAGACGGAGTGAAAAGTGAATGAGGACTTGAAGATTTGGCTCTTTATGAACCAAGGTTTAATTGTAAACTTATTTGAAGACACAAAAATTTCTGCAGCTGAACTCAATGCTACTTTTGAACACAAACCTGTAGAAATACTGTTTGTTTTCTTTGTGTAAATCTTGCATGTTAACATGATTAGGTCTGCTGGGCAGGTGTCTCCACATGTCCATGTTTGCTTTGGCACACGAGCTGCCCCTCTCACCTCTCCAAATTCATGTAAATTTAGTGTTAAATCCTGCCCTTTGTTACATGAGTGCCAGGGAGCCCCTCTCCCTTCCCGCACCAAGGCTTGCTCACATCGCAGCCGGGCTGGAGTCCAGCCCAGCACCGCCGGGTGCCAGACTGGGGAGGGCAAGCACAGGTACTCATCTTCCACAAGCAGGCAGGCGAGCGTGGCATGGGATCCATCACCAGACCCTTACTGCACACTCCCTCCTCTGCTTCTCAAGCTGTTTCTGGAGTTGCCAGTTTTCCAGATACTTCTTTCTCATGATGAGATCCCCTGCTCCTGGAATCATCTGATTTTGTGATCATCCCAGCTTCCATGAAAAAGTTTTTAGCTGTCCAGATGAGATACACAGAGAAATGAGAACATGATCCTTTACAGCTCAAAACAATGCACTTTATATAATCTCCAAGCACTACTCTAATGTTATTTGCAAGGTTTTTGGGACCCAGCTGTAGTGCTCAGAGTGCTGACACTCTTCCCTGTGCAAACCAGACACTCCCTGATCTACCACTCGCCTTGCTGTTTGCTCCTCGCCATTGGCAGGGCTAAGATTCAGAAGGATGTCACAAGCACTAGCGAAGACGTCTTTTATTAACCTGGAAACACGTGTCTAGCAAGAACAGGGTGAAGACCACCTAAGACAGGATATGTGTATTCAGGTATCGAGTGGCACATGCAGATCTCCCAGCAGTCCTTCCCCAAGCGCAGTGAGGACCCAGGTGCTACCCTGCAACACTTCACAGAGATTGGGCTGAGCCACAGCAAACTGCTGGCACCCTGTTGTGCAAACCTAGATGGCTCACTGCTTTCTGGGCTTTGTAAATAGCTTTTTGTTTAGCAGATTAATCCTAAACAGCCAGATCTTGCACCTCATTTTTTGTCTAAGGTCTAGGCAATGATAAAAGCAATTAGCTCCCTAAATCCTTCTCTTATCTGTAATTGGGTGTGATTTTTTGTTGTTTGTAAAAAATACTGAACAAAAATAGCGTCTACTATGTGGGCCAGGAAAACAGACCCTGATGACAGCCAGCTTATCTTCCACAGCTGCCTGAACAAACCAACACCTAATGGACATGTTTTCAGGAACACTTCCAGCCAAGAGCTAACACTGTTACTTGGAGGTGACGGACAGACCCGTGCAGTTTTAGTGCAGCTCTCCACTTCCCATTAGCAATGTGGAGACTCCAGTTACTTCCCCTTCGTGCACAGTGTCACATCGCCAGAAATACCCCAAGAGCAGTGGGGCTGCAGGCTGGAAGGGAGAGCAGCGCACGTATCTCAGCACTCCTCATTTCCACTGGCTTCAAGGAAATTTTTAAAAAATAAAGAACGTGAACCAGAGAGGTTCTAACTGCAGAAAGTACCCAACTCTGCCTCATTCCCACCCTCATCCTTCCCTTTGGACAAGCACACGATTTCTAGCAGGTGTGAAAGAGCCAGGAGACAAACAAAAGAGATAAAAGACAGAACAACTCTGAAGAGCACTCAGGAGGCCACATCACAAGCACAGCACACCAGCCCCTAGCAGGCAGAGGCACTCTACCATTATCTAGTTCACAGATGGACCACCCAGAAAATCTGGGAGCAATTAGGAAGCAGAACAAACAAATGCATGGAAAGAAGGGGGGAGGGAGAATGGGAAGGAGGGCCAGAAGGGATTCCTTACATCATCTCCATGCAAGCGTTTCGAGAATGAAGTGAAGCTATATGGAGGAGGAATGCAGATGAAAGAGTTTGCAGTGAGAATGCAATAAAATAGAAGGCTATGAAAACATGTAGCATATGAATGAATTACAACACGGCCATTAAATTTACAGAAAGTCAGGACAGTGTGTAAACAGAGCAGAAACTCCTCAAGCTCTTGGAGACACATACACACACACAAACAGATCAAATGCTGTCTCTCTCACTATTAACAGCATGTCAACGCGCCCGGCAACCCAGAGATTCCTCAGGCAAGCGCTGACTCACTCTCCTCTCCAGCTGTCAATAACTAGCACTAAATGCTGGCAGGAAAGCACAAACACTACAAACCAACACAACTTCACATTCTGTGCATGGATAGGAACCACAGCAACAGCCAAGGGGCTCGTACTACCAGAGCCGCGTGCCTGGGAACGGCCAGTTTTCCCCTGGCCTGGATTCTGCTTGCCTGGCATCTAATCCATCTATCAGCCCGCACCTCACAACACCAAGTTACACCTTTCTTGCCTCGGAGGCTGACCGGGTTTTGGCATCAAGTGCTTTGCCTCCAACTGACTTCAGGGTGATTGCACCGCCCTCTAAAAACAAGGCCCATTTTTAATTAAACACCTGATTTCAGGCATCTTTGTTGGTTTTAACTGTGCCATAAAAGGTTGCCTTTGTCGACTACTGCTGCAAAGTTTGATTTTTCTTTTTAAATGATCTAATGTGCAGTTTGCAACTTTTCCAAGGGAGCACAATTTATAAACAGTGTTTTGTGGGATGCAAAAGTCACAGCAGAAAAATGACTCAAGTAACTGAATGTACCAAGTGTTTTGAAGTGATCCTAATCAATAACACTGTGTTTACTTTGTCTTGGGCTCTGGGAAGCAAACTCTGGTCACTAAGGACATCTTATAAACACAATAAAGTTCACACAAGCATTTTTTAAAGCTTTTCAGTTTACTATAATCTTGGTAAACTCACTCCCTGATAATTTTCCCTAAAAATAGTGCTTATTAACTCACAAGTTCAGTTGAAAAATCTACTATCTGCTTGTCTTCGCAGCAGCTACAATATGGCAATTAGTTTACCTCAGAATAGACATCAAAGGCTCAAAGGATGACCCTGCCCCAGAAGAACAAAATCTTTTAAAAGCCCCATTCCACTCAGTTTGCTAGTTTATAAGGTTTGCTAAAATCCAGTTTAATGATCATGTTTCTTAGCAAGTCATGTGGTGCCATATTGTGTAAGGAACAGAAGAGTTAGTTCTAAAACCTTTTTGAACTTGGGCAGCTTTTCCGACCAGCTGATGCAGAACCACATTCTGAGACAGTAAATGAAACTGTTGGATGTAAAAGCCTCACGACGATTTTCTTTAGCTTCTTTCAGAAGAGACAAAAGTTCCCACACAACACATACTCTCCCCTTACAATGAAAGATTCAATAACAGCAATATGTTCAAGTCCATATGGTGTGGAGAGGCACAGCGAGAAACTGTGAACCCTGAAAGCAGGGGCCTGTAAGCTGCGGTATAAAAAAAGCAAAAGCATAAAAAAACCCACCTTAAGGTGAGACTGAATTAAGTTGTAGGGCACACTGGATTAGTCAGTTCTCCTTCTAGCTACAGTCTAACTGTCTCATATCCTGAGTCGCAGACAGTTCCCTCCTCTGGCATGGTTATCAGATTGATTTTTTTGGTGGTGGTTTTTTTTTTTGTTTGTTTGCTTTTTTGATGACATGCAACAAAGTCCTTTCAAAAACAGTCTGGCCCAGTGGCCAAGTAATGGCACTACATATTACCAGGCAAGAGACTGAGCAGCAGTTTCTAATACAGCCTCATAGCAGTAATATAGGAGAAATGAAACTGGAAGGGCTGATTTCGGTGGGGGCAACAAACATATTCGAAAAGGAACAATGATAAACTAGTAATACAGGAGAGGAGCCTTCTTACCCTGTCTGTAATCAGATTTGAATGGTGAATGAGAAATAGGGAGGGAAGAGGACAAGAAGGGTCTGTTTTAAACATCAGGATGACTTGCCCCACCTCTTTCCATTACTATCACGAAGCATGGCTTTTCCCAGCTCTCTCGTCTTCGTCTCCAACTCCTGAACTTGCTCCAGCAGAGTTTTACGATAGGTATGCTTGGCCCTGTGACACAAGGAAAAGAAACAGAAAAACAAACCAAAGAAGCCACGTGAACATTTGTTTTGCTACAAAGCCCCAATTTTACCTCTCAGATGAGAGGCGCAGGGCTTTCTCTTGAAAGATTTGGGAAATAAGGCACAGCGTGTGCATTTCAATCCAGGTTCACAATACCTGGGAAATATTACAAAAGAAATGAGAAATCAGACAGACTTCAAAATTCAGCAGAGCTCAGCTGCTTCAACACAACACTCAAAACCTGACCAAGCAGCAAAGCTACGGGACTATGGAGACCTGACATTGCTGCCATGGGACTGCTCAGGACCCCGGCATTGAGACAAAGAGCTGAGATTCATTGAATATTCATGGCAGTAAAACATGATTCCACTCTGTCTTTCGAGCTATGTGTGGCACTGCCCTGAAAACCTGAGGAGACTCTCAGACAATAATTGCCATTCAAGCCCCTTTATTTTCATTTATCAGTCTCACATGACTTGGAAAGGCACTTCTCTCCCCACTGAGCTTTCAAAGTGACAGTAACAAGACTGGCTGTGTCCTATTTTCTCAGCTTGTAGATTCAAAGAGCAATTCATGTACCACACGTGCAACCAACATTTGGAGAGCCATGTTCCCCATGTAAAGACTTGGGCCTTTTTTGCCCAGTTTCACCTGCTGCTCCAGTGCCACTACACCTAAATTACACCAATACAAGGAGAGAATCTAATCCCCTCTGTCTTGACATTTACAAAGCAATAATACAGAACACACAGGTCTTTCTCCAATGGGCAGTTTTTGATCAGCTTCCTCTTTTGTGTCACTTAAAGCAGGATAAGTGTCCCCTGAGATAATATTGATGTGCATGTGACTGCACAATAAGCCTGAAAACAATATGGAGCTAAGTCAGCTGAGACACCACTTCCTTCATGGCATTAAAATACTATTCCTCCACTCTAGAGATGGCAAAATTTCTTTACAAGTTTTACAAAAATCTTACTTGCAGATACTATAATTTTTAACCAATGATGTAAACCAACGGCAAACTCCCTCTAGCAGAAAAATAATACCTGGTGTATATGTAATTAAAATATAATGAAGATGCATTTATTTTTAAAAAGCATGATTCTTATTACTCCTTCCATGGGGAATAAGAAACAAAGACCACAAAATCTTTGCTGATACTATTTTAGACAACAGTGCCTTGATATTAATGCTAGGTTATCCAAGTTGTCTGGTCTTTGTATTGCTAAATTAGGCCCTAAATGTCCCAAAGTGAGAAGCTAAAATGAAAACTACTTTTCAAAACACATCTGCGTTTAAGAGGCAAAATAAGATATAAAAAAGATGAGGCACAGCAAAATCTCGAGGTAAAGAATATCAGGATGTACTTAGACAAGTGTCCTATTAAAACAAACCACCAAAGGTGTATGATTTGCAAGAGGACACCAACATACTGTGACAGAAGAAATCGGTAGCAAGGACATTTTTAAAACGCATAATGTTTCAAGAATGTGAGATTACCAATAGCTGCATAGAAATTAACTAGATTCAAGGTCCTGTAACTAGTTAGGTTAATAATTCCTCTTTGAGGAAGGGAAAGAATAGCGATTAAAATGAGAAAGCTTTGAGCTATTAATTCTTATAATCTTTACAGTTGACCACTATCGCACTCTGATTTGAGTAAATACATTGAAATTCTGACCTTGAACTCATCTCTTACCTTTTAAAGAGGCCACATGTACTCTTGCAAACTTGAAGACCGCGCATGTTTGGAACTTTTAAAATCCTTTATAACTAGGTATCACACAGACAAGAACACAGAAATCTACAGTTATTCAGTCTCTCCCAAGGTTCCATGCTTGTCTTGCCATACACCACGAGAGATGAGAGATTTTTTTTTCTCCCTTTCAGTGAATACTGAATTCAAAATGTAACAGAATGGAACCTGAGCAACAAAGTCCAGTTAGCGTAGCATGGCACAAGGAGGCATTGCACTGTTGTTCCATTGCAATATGGAAAAAATACTGTTGTCCTGAAGCTGGGGGTACTGAAGTATTTTGTATGTAGTGTGAAATGATGAAATATATGGGCTCCGCTGTGACTGAGGTATCCATTAAGCAACAGTAAACCTGCATGTAATTGTTATGCATCGAGTCATACCTTTCTTGGGAGCAAGAGGATCCATGGAAGTGTCAGTAATTATTCATAAAAAGCACCTAAAGTAACCTATCCATGTGGTTCTCCCCAAAAACAAATACTTAATTACGGTATTACAATTGCTTCAGAGCCTGAGCTTGCTCTCATCAAGCCAGCTGCAAATATTCATGGACTGCTGGCAATACCACTGGATACTTCATGCTTTTCCACAACAGCACATTATTAACTTCCGATACACAAAAATACAAGTAAAAGTCTTAGCTTTTACCTTGTTCTTTACAGGTGGCCCTATACACATGATTAGTCTGCAATAACTTATGAGATCTTGTGTTCGATGTTACTATTCAGCTGAAATGTGATACATTATATAAAGACAAACTCGCCTTTCCCTCACACACTGGGATATTAAGGTCACAGACCACAAAAACAGGCAACGCGTTATCTTTGTATTTTGGGTGGCCCTTTCCCTTCCAAGCCAGTGAGGTGCACAGCCTCACCTCACTGCCCCAGGAGGATATTTAGTGGGCTTGGGAGGTCAGAATCTGCCAGGGAGAAGCATGGTTATATTCATAAACTTTTCTCAAATATGATGACACCTCTACTCTGGCTCATAATCCTCAACACCATTTCAGGAGTTTTGTGCTCCAGGGACTGCAAGCGTGTGCAGGGATGGGAAGAGCCCCTCGTACCTTCTCTCTTCCTTACACTGCGGAGTTGGCAAGTGAAACATGCTTCTCCCCCGACCGTAAAAAAAGTACACAAAGATTTTGGTAATGATTGGAAGGCTCAGGAAATTTTTCACTGTAACACTAAGTATCAAGACACCAATTATTAATACATTCTTGCCCTCTCACCTAATTTTTCTGGAATACACTGTTTTTAGGATTCCCACACAGCTTTGTGGGTCAGCTATTTCGAGACTTCCTAGCACCAGTGACATGTGCCAACTGTGAGGAAGCACTCGCCTTACAAAGCGCTCTTCATTTCAATGGTAGCGCAGCTGGGACTTTTATAAGGCAAAAACCAAATCCAAACCAAGCCACTGAATTCAGGGTAGTGGACCAGAGTTAAAATGTGGTATTGCAGCTAACTATTAATAATAAGCTTCCTTCTCTTTTTAATAAAGTTTCCACATTTCCTTGATTCACTTGAAAAGAAAACAAAGGTAAATAAAAAAGCCTGGAGCTGCAGAGAACATGGGAGATAAGAGGTGTGTTGACAGCCGTAGCCTGTGTGACAAAGGGGACATGTAAAACTACCTCTTGCTTCCAGCATTACAAGTTTCGATAGTGGATGCAGCACAGCAGTTCAGAAATAAAGCTTTGTGTGGATTTGAAACACACCTTCCCATCCCTTTTAACCTTCTTCCAGACAAAAACCCTGTACCGTATTTACGGTTTTCTGGCAGTATTTTGTACTGAAATTAGGAATGTACCTTTGGGTCACATGGATGCTCTTTCAGCGGACATATGCTTCATGTCCAAAAGAAACTGAAAGGGATAAATTCCATGCCCATGAGAAGTCAGAGCTGCTGGAATTTTACGACCAGAACTAGATTCTGCTGAATTACAGACAGCAATGTGGTGTAACCACTGCTGTGGAAATCTGCCGGCTGATTTCCAGAGGCCTTGGGCTCAAGTTTTGAATGGCAAGCCTCTTGGAAAGGAAACAGACCTTTACTCCTTCCATATGGCGGTGCTGATAGCTGTGTCATTTCATTTATCCTAGTTAAAATGTTAATGGTGTTAATTTTTCAGTGATGGGTTAAAAAAAGTCATCCTGCTCAGAAAACAGATTTTTTGCCTAATGTTGACAGGAGCCTCCTGTTTAAAATCTGTTGGGAAAATATCCATTATATCAATCATACAAGTTTGTCTTCAGAGCTCCACAATCCCCATACATTCTTGGTCTGAACCACTGAAAGGATTATGTTGCTGAGGTTTCTCTAAGAAATATTGAAGAACAGGCTGAGTCAGTAACAGAGTTTTAAATGAGTAATAGCTGAGGATGAGCCTGCCTTGGTCTGGCCTGTCTTACAATTCTTGAGTCATTTTTGCCAAGAACTGATAAGAACAGACTACAACTTCAGGACATTCAACTATCATGAAAACATTTCAAAAACTAAAGTGAAATATTAGACACCTAAATATATATTTGATTCCTGATGCTGCAAACAGTTCAGCTCCTGTTTAACTTTAATCACAAAAGTATTCCCGCTGACCTCTAAGCAGGTAATTTCAAATAATGCCTGACACAGGAGCAGGGTCTGTTATGCTAAATGAATTCAAAGATTTTTTCAGAGCTTTAAAAAGCAGGTCATAGACACAGCTAAGTATCTAAATTTAAACATTTTGGCCTCAGCTTAAGAACTTTAAAATAATGTTCGATTGGAGAAGGTTAATGAGCGTAACAAAAAACCCTCTAGTATGCTAGACTATTATATCATAGTTTGGCCCAAACACAAATGTTACATTATGGTACCTAGTTTTGATTTTAGCAGTGTAGCTCATGAAAATTAAGTTGAGGAAGAAGATAGGAAAACATTTAAGAAGTACTTATGGATTGGTAGATTTGCCTACTACCAGTTTAATTTAGCTGTGCTATCAACCTCATAGGAAGAAAAAAAGATTTGCAGATATATGCATATTACCGGATATATCCTTTTATGCTGGTGCTTGAAATGTGCCTGTATTTGGGAAACTTTGCTTTTTTCAGTATTTTCTGCATTTTTCTGTAAAGAAGACTGATGGACTTGGCAGTGTTAGGTTTACGGTTGGATTCGATCTTAAAGGTCTTTTCCAATCCAAATGACTCTATGATTCTAAGAATCTTCCTTGGCTGTCCAACAGCTCATTCCCAGAGCAAAGTGTTACATGTTACGGTGCTTTCACTTTGAACCTTTGTGACAAGTGACAAGCTAACACACAGTCCCTCTTCACTGCAGCTATGGTGCATCTGCCTTTTTGCGCCAGAGTTGGAATGTCCGTGGTCCTCCTTGCATGGGATTATTACATATCCCCCTTGCTGCAATACAGCTTTCCAAGGGAAAAGATGAAAGCTTTGGTCATTAAGCCACTTTAAAATAAGCTGAACAAAACACCAGAAATTCTAAATGAAAATGATACTTCTGCATTTCAAACTGCAATGGTAGAGAAGGTAAGCTGCTTCTCTTGAAATCAAAGTTCTTGAAATTGCTTGCCATCCACAATGCTTTGAAACCACAGAGTTTTGAATGAAGGGGATTACACAGGCTTGTATTTTACAAGCGTTGTTCCTCCTCTCCTGGTGGGGAAGGAATCATTAAGAGTTTACTTCAACCACAGAGTATTGCTTTTCTCTCAGCTACACCTTGGAAGACCCACTGTTGAAGCAGAACCTAAAGAGCAGCTGACAAAGAACTGGGAGCTTACTGGGTATGGATCAGAGCGCCACATATTTACTTTCTACCTAACCTTAGTCAAATTGAATGAATTATTTGCTCTTTTTTTTAGGAATAGAGAATCTCTGATGCCTGATTTAAGTTTGCCTTTAACTAAAGGTTAAACAATGCAAATAATCATAACATGACCCCTTCATTACTCAGACAAGGCTGCCTCCTTCAGATTCAGGACTAACTATTCATTCTCTCACACTGCTTGCTGCGTTGGCAGGTGAGAAATGGCTCCCACTACACTTTGCTCAGAGGTCTTCCAAAGGAGTATCACCATTTTGTATTCACTGAAAGGGTTTGTAGTTCTTTACAGAATGATACTGGACTGGACAACACATGCAAACAGAGCAATTCCTGTAACAGAGAGGACTGGTTTGGGACTTACGCTGTCCATGCCACGTCTTTAACAAGGCACGCAGTGGGCACGAGAAATAATCCAAACCAGAAATATCCACACCTTAAAACCATTCCAGCCTGTGAAGAAAACAAATACATCATGAGCATTTTCAAGCCATTACATGCTAAGCAGTTGTTTACAAGGAAAAGGTAGAGTGATGGCAAATGAGTACTGCACCCATGATCTGGGTGATAGTGAAATTTGATGGCAGGAGGAAGTCTCACCAACTCTTAACAGAAGCCAGACTATAATTAACAAACAGCAATGGCATTTCTCATTGTGACCATTCCTTATGTTCTCAAATTCCTTTGAAATTTTTAAAAAATGAAGTGTTTTGACCAAATCCTCCAACGATACTAATCTGTGGACCCAGGCAGACATGTTTTCATGCATGAAGTGCACTGTAACTATATTTAGTGTGCACCTTTGGTGATCTTTTCTGCCCTTTGCTTACTTTCTTTCTACCCACTGTTCTAGATGCCTGAGCAGCATCAAAACGACATGAAAAAATACAATTCTCACTAAAATCTTTCAGTCAAATTCCACTTAAATACAGCACTTCCTGTTCAAACTACTGCTGCCTGAAACCCAGGGTGGGAAAGACTCACTGCTGTCCCGCAAATGGCCCTTTTTACAAACAAAGAACTCAAAGTTTATATTTGCGTTTTTCTCATTGTTGTAATGCTTGAAGAAAAAGCTCAGTAGGATTTGAGAAGGAAGATATCTGGAAACCCTGCAAGTCCCAGCACACACACACAGTTATGGAACAAAGCACTATTTACAGAAATGCTGTTTCAGGTCATTAGAATCTTTTACAGATAAATTAACAGTGAGTAAGGCCCAGGTTTGCTACATGGAAGACTTGAGATGACCTTACCACCTCCTTCATGTGCACACACAGAGTTCCCATAAGAATCATCTAAGTTCTCTAGCACATTAGATACAGAAAACTTTTTTTTTTTCTGTAGTGACTCGTGTGCAGCACACGACCAAAACAGGGGCTGAAAGGTGTCCGCAGCATTTCCAGTTGCTAGCCACATTCTGCTCTCTTGCCAGTAATGGACACTGCCACACCCCTTCCGCAAAACCTTTACTTCTCAATATTTTGTATGCCACATACAACACAGACACACTGCTGTACTGATGTTCACGTGCCATGTCGCCGAAGGCAGGGAGGCCTATACCTAAAGCAGCCGTCTCACCGGAGTACGGCAGGCTTGGGTGGCTCTGCTGTGCCTCACTGCTGCAGCACAGGAGACAGCAGCAGCCCGCAATGCTGAAGCATCAGGGCGTTTCACAGACAAACACAAAGCTGAGCTACAGAACACAGAACCAAACAAAATGTCTACTAGCCTTTGAAATACATTGTGAAAAGACAAAATTTTTAATTAAACCCTTTGTAAGACAAAAGCGTTGATCACAACAGAAGGAACTTCCACCACTCACTATAGCAAAGTTCAAAAACTGAGAAAGGCCATCACGCTGCATTGTCAGGACATCTACCAGTAGCACCCAACGTCTTCTCCTGGTGTTGATCTCTGAAGTTGTCCACCTCACACCTCGGTCACATTTAGCAGCATCTTGCCCTTGGATTGCCAAGCAGTGAGTACTTCCAAAAGCGCTTTTCAATTCTGAACGTTAAATCCTCCATGCTGTTGCCGGGTTGACAGATCAGTAGTAAATCTTGTACTGAAACCAAGAGTGGGCTAGACTGTGCCAAAACATTTATGGACACTTTGCCACCCACACAGACAGTAAGCAAACACATTCCAGTCCCAGAATCAGCTCTCACTTATTTGTGAGCCCTCATGCCTTCTTTCGCACGAGAATGCCAGAAGCATCCGAGCAGTTTTGATCTATGCTTATTTAAGGAAAAGGATGTACAGGAACAAGAGGAAAATCGTAACTTAATTGTTAGCCAAAGAGCTGAACTGTAATAACACAGGGGGAAAAAATGAGATTTATCCTCATGCTTTGCTTTTCTTTGGCTGTGACCCTGCAAGTGCTGGCAGTCTAATCACATCAGCATTTCTACTGACCATCCTTCCTTTGCCTGTGCCATAAAAGCTAAAAAAGGGCCACAGTGTTCTATATGCACTTTCTGTTATTTTTGCTTCAAATATTTTACGTTCCACATTTTGCTTTTCTAGCTGAAAGCAACCTGACACACTTGCGAAGTGCAGAACAATCTGAGTATGTGTTCAACAGAAGTTTAAACGCTGCTATTATTGTTTTAAATGTTGACATCTCAATCAATGGCTATAAATTTGGACATCTCGCATGTGAAGCTCGACACCAAAAAACCTCAACCCAAATACTTCTTGCCCGCAATTATGCTTTTTACTGAAGTATTATTCTGTCTAAAAACTGCACCATAACAGTAAAACTATTCATCGCATCTGAGCCCTGTCAGACACTCACTTTACTACTGGCAAGCCTTTTTCCATACAAGCCTCTCCAAGATTTTACTCCATTCCTGAGCTCACCCTGAGGGTTTCTCCCCTGCTCATCTCTGTTTTCCTCCTGGACCTACATGACTGCTGTGCTGCATGACAATGAACTGGTTTGTCTTGCGCGCACAGCTCTGCCTCTGAACTCTGCCTCCTCTCCGGCAGGGTTACACCATCTGCACACAGGATGGGAGCTCCTCAGCAGAGGATTCACTGGAAACCACCTAACATGTTCTGGGCACATCCACGGACAGCATCTTTAGGGTATTCTCCAACTTGTGGGATAGAGGGCTGGGTTATGACAGAAGCTATAGTAAGAACAGCCATATACCGCAACAAAGCCTTGCTCAGGCTTCACAGCTGTTGCTGTGCTCCACTCCACTTATTCAGCTACTCCTGACAGCAGCAGACACAGTGCTGCAATACACCTTCAGCAAAACACGCCATTTCCATGCCCAGTCTCCGTAAGTAACACCCTTCAGCTATCCGTTATCTTCCCCAGATAAGAAAAGCAGAGCTACTAAACTGGAACCACCATTTTTTTTTTTCCTTTTTTAGAAGGTCACAGGGAGGATGAGGAGAAATAGTTTGTTTTTTAAACCAATTCAAAACTTGACCAGCTCTGTCATCACACAGGCCCCACGATACGCAACTAAGTCATTTTTGTTCTGTCTACTGATGTAAACATTAGTGACTAGCACATCCAAAGCCAACTACCAGAAACCATTCATCACACAGCACCCCCAAAACACTTGAGACTAATGGAAATCCTCCTGCTGAAGACACTGCAGCTTAAACTGGGCCATCAGTAGACTGTCTCCTGAGCACTGATGAGGCTGCCACAGTAAAATAGCTCATTTTAGAGGAGTGATGACATATGTTAAAATGAAAGAATGGGAACAAGAAAAGAAAGAAAAAGCTTAGCTCCAGTTGTTTCAATTGAGGAGCAAACAATTTTGGTCCCAATACCTTTAATCTCTTGTAAACTGGTTTTGTAAGGGTGGGTACTTTCTTTTTTTCTTTTAAACACATTTACTATTCTTCCTTAGCATGCAAAGAGACATCACTCATAGTTTTCCTTCTCCACCAACAGGTGGAGCCACTATTTTCAACAACAACTTCCCAAGAGAACACCAAGGCCAGAAGTGCCCAGGGATGGGAGGTCAAGACACCCAGACTGTTCTGGTATTCTTATCACAGCATGGTGAGACAAGAACTGGGGGCCAGTAAATGATTCAGACAAACCAAACAAGGGTCACTATCATCTTAGATAGTTCAAGAGAAGCAAGACAAAATTTAAGTTCATATTTTGAATAATAAAAGCTTTTTATTACTTCATTTCCTCAAACACCTATGCATCCTAACCCTGATAAAAAACAGACAGCAAAAGCATAATAGCACGATGGAAACAGCTGGCTTTATATTTACAGTAAGACAAAAATTATTACTGGAAGTGTGCCTGGATCCTGATCATAGCTCTCTCCACAAGACACGATAAGGACCCCATAAGCTGCTCAGTTATGGTTTCATATTCATTCAAATTCCAGCTTCACACACTAGGGATCCAAGTCCAACCTGCAGTCAGGTGATCAGTCAGATCCCTTTAGTCCCCACTAGTGTAACATGGATGGTACTGCCAAAAGCAGCACTTTGGAAAAGAGGAGAGAGGAAGAAGATGGCCACACGATTACTGTGAGGGATTAACATATGGCAACAGCGCAAATGTTCACTCCCATCACTGAGATGCTATTGATCTAGACATCTATGACACTGAAGGATCCAGCTGAGGAGACATGTTGCTGGAGCTGCAAGTGCAATTCTAGGAGCCTTGGACCTGCTGCTCCACTTGCATCACCCCAACAACCAAAGCAGAAAGCAGTGCATCGCCAGCAGGCAGTTAGCCCACCTTAAGGTAGCCAGCTGAGATGCCCTAGGTAGACATCTCTGCCAGTACCTCTCCTCCATCCATTCTAGACCAGTAGCTTGGTCTGAGCACACCACTTGAGAAGGGCTAAAGCTGGGGCAGGGGAATCCCAGTTGGTCACTCTACTCCCATCCCATGTTAGGCAAATCACTGGGAAGCATGTTTGCTATTCAGATGATCAGGAGTTGTCTTCAAAGCTTGCCTCAGCACTCTGCGGTGCTCCTCAGACTCCAAGGGTCTCAGCCTCAGCCATGACATGGTGCTGCTAGCTTGGACAAACAATTCCATCTCATTTGTCTTGAAGTCCCAGTGCCTCACCTGATGGCATGCTGTACAAATAAATACATCTTTCTTCATGGGAAGCTCAGACATTAACAGTGGAACACATCACAGCAATGCTCCTAACTTTACTCTGAGAACTCCCGCATTCCTGGGAAAGATTGCCTGCAGCAACAGGGCTGATTCGGAAACTGCGTTACAGCTCCAGGAAATACTTTCAGTAGAAAGTTAAACACACCTTACCCCAAATCTTGAAATTGTTGCACTTTTAGTGATGTTACAGCTTAGACATCTTTGCTGCATTTTTTTTTAATGCTTTTCATGAGTAAATTTGAAGCCTAACTTCAGTAGGAAGAGGACCAGATTCCACACCTGAAAAAACTATCACAGATTATAAACAACACCACTGTACAAACCCTCTTGCAAATATTTGATGCATCTATACAGTTTGCAAACCATTACCCATCCCCATTTTCCTTTAGAAAACTGCACCGTGCACCCTCTGAGTGTTCTAGTCCTCTTAAAACTGAATGTTTCAGTGCCAGCCCTGGATAGTTCTTGTGTTTCAAAAGACCTGGCAGTTTAAACTTAAAAGGGCAAAAATAGATGTCACCTTAAGGTGACAAAGGACTTGACACATGCTAACACTGTAAGTACATGCCATGCAACAACTGGAAGATACTGTGTCACAGAGCAATCTATTTTTCATAAATTATTCTGAAGGCATCAGCTAGCAATGGCTTTCTCACATTTGAAATGATAAAACAGCTTTTGTTAGATTTCATCAAAACCTCCTACTATTTCTATTTGCTTATGTGGAATGATCAGTATCTCTGTTATAATACACAAAATACACAAACTCTGTTATAATTATTATATTATACAAGATCCTTAAAGTGCTACAAATATCAGACCTACCTTAAAGACCAATATATTAAAACCCAAATGCAGAGAGATGACAGGGTTTGCTCATAGTCCCACAAATCAATTGCAGAGCTGGGCAGATTGCCCAAGTCCCTCAATCAAACCGTACTACACAGAGACTGAGCCTACTGGAGCCCGAGTATGAAATATGATAAATATCCAAGAATGCAGTCTCAAGGATTTTCCCTGTGCATGCTAGAACACAATCTAGCTTCAACGTGAGTTGGTGCTGAAGAACTTTTTCCCCCAGTGTAACTGTAGGCAGCTCCAGGCTGGACAGAGTTACTGGGATCCAGGGCTGACAGGTGTGATCACGGATCTACCAGCTCCCTCTTCAACACGCATCTTGGCTGGAAACGTGTCTAAAGAACAACTCCTTTGGGTTAGTGGCAAAGTGTTAAGAAATGAGGCAAAACAATTTGATTTCCCCTCCTGCTTGCACCACTGGGAGTCAGGAGTACCTCAGATGAAATCAGCGGAGCTCTACCACTGAAAGGCTGGCTGGCTATTTCCATGTCTGAAATAAAGATGTGCAATGTTTTCCATAATGTAAGAGCTTTCATTCTAAAATGATTCAGATAAAAACAATGACCTCACTGGCTGGCTGGATTTAACACCATGACACGTTGGTCCAGTCTCAAACCTATTTCCTCCCTCTCCCAGTCTCCACTCGTACAGCCTTATCCCCTTGAGAGCAGTAAAAGGAGGAAAGAAAAAATCAGATACCTCACTCAGATGTTTTACCCCTTTTCCTTAATTTTGCCAGTCCTACTTAAAACCATATGGAAGTCTAGAGTAAGAAATCTATCCACTGTCCAGCTTCAACCACCTAGTTATCAAGCTTATCAGTAATTTTAATGTGGTAATTTTAATGTAATATCTGGATATAAATGTAGGGAGGGACGACAGGAGCTGCACTTTGAGCAAAAAGATAAATGCCAGCACAGTACCACAAAGCCATACATTCGGCATTCCTAGTGAAGTCCAAGCTATTTTGAGATATAGGTCTGAGGCAAAAAGCTTTTTGTTGAACAGCTTGCTAGTTACGACGGTTAAAAGAAAGCATGAAAATACAAACTAAATTACAGAAAACCCAGAACAATATGTAACTCAAAAAAGACAAATCACTTGAAGTATTTTTATGATCAGAAAATTCCAGGAATCAGCAATACAAAGCCACAAAACCAAAAACTAGCAAAGGGAGAAAAACCCAACATCTTCATACATACTGCCATGATTTCAGAGAAACTAGTTAGAGCTATAACACCATAGGAGCACAGTGAAATCCTCAGATCATCTACTCCCATTTATTTTCTTGTTAGGAACTATTATCCCATAATGGAGAAACACAGCATTATATTTCTTAATGTGATTTACAGAAATTAATATCTGATACATGAATGAATGTATCTGGACAAATGTGTCCTAAAGGGTGTTAATAAGCTCCGTTTTGTGTTAACTAAAAATATATTCTACATATTAAGCCTTGCCTGAGAAAAAACTACTCTCTCATTACTTAATTAGTATACAAAACTACCAATTAAACAAGGAGCCTGCCCATGTTACTCTCCATTATTACTGTGATAGCAGAGAATTAAGAAAATTAATCAGATGGTGTTTTAATTTGATTTTATGGTTCATTGGCAGTGTAAACTCCGATGCAATTTCACATAGCCTATCATTTCTTTTCCATTATTGGTTACATCAAGCTCAACAAAAAAATGTAAACGATGTTTCTTCAAAGTCATTTGGAGCAGAGTGTCAGTTAAAAATCAGTAGTAAAATCATGCTCCATGTAAATGGATATAAATGGATTCCCGAAATATTATTAGAAAGCACAGATCTCATAAACCAAAAACCCTTCTCCTTAAAGTGGACAAAATACCTCAGTAAATATGTAAATGGAACCACACGCTAATTATTCTTCTTGGTTAAAAAAAATCTAAGAATATTCTGTGTTAGTCTGAGCTCCCCCAGCACAAATGAAAACTAATGACTATAAGTAATTCTTTCCTTTACACATGTTCTTGTGGACCACGAAAATCTTGAAAAATGATGCACAAAACGTTGTTGATGGCATCCAAGATTGATTTTTCCTCACCTGGGTCAGATTTGATACTACTCTGAATCATAAGATAGTTTGAGTTTCCCGAGATGTCTCTAATTAGACAGTTGTGCAACACAACATAATCTTCTTTTATATTACAGTTTAAGATGAACTCACACTTGAGGATGTGGAAAAGCAGGCGCATGGGTAGCTACCTGCTGCTGGGTGCTGACCTGCCATGGTGCTGTAACTTCACTGAGCCCAAGTAAAATCCGTATGAAAGCATGCTTCCCACTATGAAAGCCAAGTCACTCCTATAAACATTTTCTTAGAATCTTTGAAGATTTTTCTCTCATTCCCCCTCAAATTAAACCAACACAGAACAGAACGAACAAAGTAAATCTGAAGCAGTAATTTTGATAGACCTGACAATGAAACAGTTTGTCTTGTTCACCGTTCCACGCACTTCAGTATAAACTTCTCTGCATATAAAAAGAAATTTATACTTCACATTATGTTTCTCCTTTTGAAGTCATGTTCCGCATGTAACCACTCTTGTTTGGTGCCTATAAATTTTCTGTGCAGATTTTAATAGTAACCACTCTCGTATAGTAGCTGCCCTTATTTAATAACTGTGCCATTATCATGAAAGCTGCAGGGGGAAAAAATTAAACTTTACAGAACCCACTTTTGAGTTTAAAACTCCAAGGGAGTAATTATGTTTAGCAGAAGCTGTTCCTTGCCAGTGAAGATATAAGATATTTGTACAACCTGCCAAGTTACACCTACAAAAAGAGTCAGAACCTTCAAATTTCCCACCTTTGTGTGTTGAAGTTTTCCAACTGCACTACTGCAACAGCACTGGCTTTCTCACATAAAGCACACTTGTTTCCAGATACGCTCTCCTCCCCAGTATTAGCAAAGTAGCATTGCTGAGCAAAAAGGTGCCCTGGTCTTATTCTACCTCCACCATGGTTTCATGGTATGAATTTGGGCAGGTCCTAACCTCAGAGAAAACAAAACACGGTCAACCTCAGTGGAGTGTTTTGAAAATAGTTTTTTAAATAAGCAACAAGCATTTTAGTAGTATATTGAAAAATAGGGTTTTTTTAATATTAGTATCAAATACAACACTTCCCCCACCTCACATAATTGTTCTACTGTTTCTTTTTTAATTATTTTTGAAGTCTGCATTGATTCCTTTTCTATGTGTTTTGTCACTTAGTCTATATTTCTGCCAAACATTTCTGTGCTGCCTACTCTAAGGGTGGTGGAACACTGGTACAGGTTGCCCAGAGAGGTGGCAGATGCCCCATCCCTGGAAACATTCAAGGCCAGGTTGGATGGGGCTCTGAGCAACCTGATCTAGCTGAAGACGTCCCTGCTCATGGCAGGGGGGTTGGACTAGATGAACTTTAAAGGTCCCTTCCAACCCAAACCACTCTATGATTCTACAAGAGGAATTAATAAAAGAAAATATAAACCACATTAACTAAGCTATGCTATTAAATATTTCAGGCAAGTATAAATAGGTATCTATCCACTCACCTTGACCATCTAAACAAACTTGCCTTCTAAGCGAAGCTGCTGACCAAAACTCAAAGTCTACAGTATGTGCAAAGATCTGGAATAGCCAGTGGCAAAACCTTCATTGATATTCGTTGAAATTAGGTTCTGTAGCTTGCCCCCCATTTGGCAAATAAGTTGACTTTAGCAAGACTGCTACTCTCCAGAGCCCTGATCCAGCAATTTAGATGAGGCATACAGACACCTGCATGTGCAGGCAGCTTGTCAGAGAGCACTGCAACTCTGCACGCAGTTTGCTGCTTGCGGTGGGCTACAGCATTGGGACACACAAACAGAAATTGATATTTTGCTTTTAAACTTATTTCCTGATATGTTTTGACATTAAGTTGACTGGGATAATGCTATTCCCTGTGTCTTACAGCTTGGACACTCCTTACTAGCTCAAGAACTCTAAAAATGGCTGATAATGATATAGCACAAATTAGATCTAGAAACTGGAAGGCTCAGAGAAGTAGATCTTTTCCAGTTTTTCAAACTGGGGTCTAGGCTTATAAATCAACAAGCAGGTTGAACTCTTACCTAAGTCAACAGCAGCTGGAAGTACTTCACTTCCATAGAGAGGACTCTGCATGTTGCAAAACTATGTTCTGTAAACTCAATTTTATAGATCTTTGTCTGTTTTCAATCTGTTGTAGCAATGGTTAACTTGAATCAGATTAAGTCATTACTTCCCCACATTATATTTCTCCAGAAGGCATAGCTTACTAGCTCAGTCACTACCTATTACCAGGGATTTTATCTTCACTCAACTACTATATTCAATGGTTATGTTCTTAAAGCACATTCTGAATGCAGTTAGCTCAAAGTTTTATTTACCATCATATTGTCCCTCTTTAAAGCTCTAAAGAGTTTGGGTTACTTCAGCATGACAGCAGTTCAACTCAGATCAATGTAGCCTGATCACAAATGGGTACTCTTTCCCAAAATCTTGATTCTTCCTTGATTTTCATTCCTAGAGCAACTTATTTCATTGCCTGACCATGTATGGCCTCTTTATACAATCACCACATCTTTGTGCCTTTTATTATCATGGACAAGGTACATCTGCAACCATGCCCACCACACCCTCTTGCCACATCCTGGAGGTGCGTCCTGTCTCTCCCTTCTTTCTTTCACCCTTTACCAAAACCTTCTTAACAACAGAACAACAGATGATAGTAATGATTTACATGAATCCTCTTTCCACATCACAAATAGATGCCTGCTCTGAATCTATAAATAAATGAATAACAGCCAAAAGTTAGCTTCCTGGCCCACAGATGCCCGACAAGCCTCACGGGTGGGTACGTGGTGCAGTACATGATATCTGTAGGGGATACCTCATGCCATGGCAAACTGTCTCCACCGATCAGTCTGACTCCCCTTGTGCCACCCCTGTTTCTCCCTTGATGGCTGACATTCAAAACCCAAGAGCCAGAGACGACCCTACCAGCTGAAGACAGACAGTCCCACAGGAAACGTTCCCTTCACCGTAACACATCGACAAAGTGCCAGACCGGGCACAAGCACGAGTCTGAGGCGAAGCGGCTCGCCCGGGTGCCCAGCACGGCAGAGCAGGTGGCCTTTCCAGAGCACGGGGTAGCACTATTTTAAGAGACCCATCTCGCCAGCTTCTTTGTTGGGAAGAACACTGTAGAAGCGCGATACCATTTGGTGCACTAACTTTATTACATTGATTTATGTTTTCCCTTTAATTAAAAGGTACTGGGAAAACATTTGTTTTTGATTTGGATGCTCAAACCCACCGAGACCCATTTCAGCTGACTCCTCAGCGCAGGTCCAGCCGGCCCTGTCTGCGTCTCCGCAATGAATTACTTCCGCGGAGGCGCGGGGGCCGCCAGCCTGCCCGACCCCTTCCCCCTAACCCCCGCCATCTGCGCTGCGTCCCGGCCGGGCCGCCAGGCCCGCTGTCAGCGTGGCCGCCGAGGAGGAAACACCCGCGCCCGGCCGCCCTGTGACTGCAGCTGAGAGCTCCGGACGTGGAGCATGGTTCTCATTTAAAGCATTCGTAACATCGAGGAAACACCTGTTAAGAAACCATCCAAAATAAATCTACCATGAGCCTTTCAAGGAAGGGAAAAACTGTGATTGACAGCAGCAGCACAAGATCCGACGGCAGCAGAATTCAGAGCCCCATTACAAACCCTGGCCAATTAAATACACAAACAGCACCGTTCTTCATTTCAGGGTAACAGGTACTATTTCATTTCTCATCTTCCACTTAAAATAGATGCTCTTCACACTGAAAGACCGAAATTTGACCCATTTTGACCCAGTTTATTTTCTTCTGTGTGCAAAAATACTACAATGCCACATTGTGTGTAGTTTTAAAAGAAACACTCCTATACGGTTACTCTTTAAAATCACGTCAGCAGTGTATCATCACGAACAATTTTAAAATAGCTTCTGCCTGGCTAGGGAAAAAGGTGGCTGGTGATATTCTGCTCGAAGCCTGCAAGGTACAGTAAACAACAATCAGTAATTTTAGAATTAACGTTAAAATAGTAGAAGTATTGAGATTTTTTCAAAGCCCTATCATCGGAAGCAAACCCCAAAGTCTTTTAAGTCTTTGAGTATCAGAGAGAACTGGCATTTTTAAAAAGCTCACCAGCAATCTTTTAATTTAAGCCACTGTTTACGCCCTTTAGAGACTCTGGAGGTTTGCCCAGGCTGATGGTGGGGACCTCCCCCTCCTCCCTGCCTACACATCCAACCAGCGATCACACTGCAGGCCGCTCACTAATGACTGTGGTATTTTTCAAGACCACTTAAGCGACTTTGGAACACGGGTCACATGGACGTTCAAGTAGAATTAGATCAAATACTTGCAATATTTTGCATTTCCCAGTTTCTTTCTGTCCAGGGCTCTCTAGCAAGAACTACGCTGCTTTCTAATTTGAGCACTACACCATGCCTGTGAGGTAAGAAATTTTATTTCTCATACCATAGCTATGAAAAACCAACATTCATAGCAATTAAGGCAGCTCTCCCTACATCACACAGCAGTTTTGGGCCAAGGGCAGGTGAAGTCAGCTCCACCAGCAATTTCCTTGGGAGGCAGAAGGCAGGGGGGCATGCACTACCCCACTGCTGTGCCTACACCAGAGGAGAACAAGTGGGTTTGTGGGCTGCACAAAATCTCTTTGCCCGAGTCAAACAGACTTCCTCACCAGATAACCTCTGTTTATTCAGATTTCCAGATTCTGCTTGGTCCAGCTTGATGAAGATCTTTATCAGAGCTTCAGAAAACAATGTACCACAGGATAAGCAGGAAAGGTCCTTGCACAGGACAGCAACCGGTTAGGTAACACAAAGCCAACAGCAGGACTAGAAGTGCTGTGTTCTTAATGGAGAGAGATCATCAGGGAAGTTGTACAGATGTCTGTGCTACGATTTGTGCCAACCAAGATATTCATTGATGGTCTAGGAAAGCGGTGAATAGCAAGGCAACAGTTTGAGAGGACACCATCTCCCTAGAAAACCATATAAAATAAAAACTAAGCAGAAAGAACAGTAAAAGGACTTTTTGTGCAATAAAAGAAAATTCTTTAAGTGAGAACTGATAAACATGAGGAAAAGTGATATTAGCAGCAGTCGGCTGAAGGCCTAAGGATGCAATCCTGTTACCCAGCAATCCAAACAAGCAAATTGAGTGTTACTACTAATTAGGAATGGGATACAAGAAACCTAAACATTTTGATGATACGAACCCCCCCTTATTACCCATCTACATGTGCCCTTCGTTCTCAAAAGGACACTGGAGAATTAGAGAAGTTTGAGAGGAAAGGCAACAGAAATAATCAGAGTATGGCATGACTTCACTATGAGTAATAACTAACATGATGACTTTCCTATTCAGGAACATGGAGCATGCATAAGGTCTTCTGCACAGGTAACTAACAGGCATTCTAGCACATAACCCCGTCGTCTCAAAATGGTGACCATGTGGCATAATGACACACTGCTTCTTTCTCCCTCACTCTCAGATGGGAGAAACTAAGGACCTATGAACATAAGAGCTGGGATCTGACTAAATTATCTCACAGCGAGGCAAGGTAGCCCCTGGTCTCAGTGATACTTCGATCCATCACAGGAGTTCTTCAAAGCTTTTAGTTCTGCTTAACAGACAAGTAAACTAAACTGACGATAAAGCAATGTGCACTTCAATGAAGAAGTCAGAGAAAGGTAACTCGCTACAGAAGTGCATTAAGTAGAGCTCCTTAACATTTTAACAGAGGAAAACCAACACCAGAGTGCCAGGCTCTAGGGCTCACCTCCTTCAACAGTGACAAGCGTTCAGCCCACAAAACTACATGCTGTGGCCAGCTTGTGCCTTCCTATGAAATTTGCGCTGCAAAGTGAGGCTTCACAGTCCCTCCCAGGGAACTACTCCCTTTTCAAGGCACAGACATGAACATAGCTGCAGAGATGTGGTCTGGGCTAAATACTCAAAAGAGTATCATTGTATCACCTCCTCACAAAAACACTTTCCAGCATGTCTGGGGCCAGCCTCATATGAAAAGGGGTAACTTAGAGCACATTTCTAAGCCTCCAAATCACAGCCTGAAGTCCCTTCCTCTCCTCTTTTGGAGACTGCCACACACACAGAGAGGAAAAGAAGGATGCTGAGAATCTGGGCTGCGCAGGAAAATGCTCACAAAACAAATCCCACAACCATATATAATTGAGTAATCCAGATTTTGGCTTACTCAGGTTTATAAGAACCAAAATAGCATTTTAAAATGCTTATTTTTGCTTTCCTTTAAGCTTAATTAAGCTTGCCTTAGGCTCACAAGCCTATTGAATTTGAGACTTATTTTTAGGATAACTGACCTGCAGAATTTTCTTACCTGCTCTGCCCTTAAAGTATGCCCCAAATTCAGTCACTCTTTTACAGTTTTACCACAGGCTTGACAGTAACACGGAAATCACACCAGAGGAAAAGTGTTGGGGTGGTTGGTTTTTGTTTTTTTTTTTTTGTTTTTTTGTTTTTTTAAACTAGCTAATAGATATTAGCCACACGAAATAGTTTCAACCTCACTTGTAGACTCAAGGGGTCCTCTTGTGAGGCTCAAAATTAGGTCAGATAGGAGTCTTCTAGCTTGTGCTCTCCTGTTTCTCTCTCAGCTCTGAAATTGGGGCTTTCTGAAAGGGCTGCTGGCTCCAACAATAAGCCCATTTGCTACAGGCAGCAGCATCATTATCAAAGACCTCATTACAGTCATCAAAAGCTGGAGCTGTTCTGCAACTGACAGCAAAAATGTGGGTTTGCAACACCAACAAATGCACCCAATAGTTTCTCAAGTCTCCAAAGACGCCAGGAATTTGCCAGGAAAAAATAATCCAGAATATTTATGTTAAACCTCCACCCTGCCCCTTCCAAAAAACCCTTAAGTCAGCAGGAAAGTATTGTTGAAGCAGAAAAGATTGCTAAATTCAGTATAGGAACAAGGTAGCACCACACTAATGAAGTCATTCTGCTTTCGCACAGGCAAAAAGGATTATAAACCTGTGCAGCAGGAAAAAAAAAAAGATACAATCATAGCTCTGAAGCAAAATATTTCAAAGAGGGAAGAATCTGAAATATTTTTTTTGTGCTGTTATTACATTCTACATAATTAACGAAACCATCCGAGACAAAAAAAAAAAAAAATGTGAAGACAGTG
>Ga0065711_1002042_pt1 | contig 37117 bp, 19 predicted proteins | sample Hoacrofraction12_FD_59098 | JGI IMG/M metagenome (GOLD analysis project Ga0065711, IMG submission 59098) | Hoatzin crop microbial communities from Cojedes, Venezuela - Epithelial fraction 12 v2 (version 2) | ecosystem: Host-associated > Birds > Digestive system > Esophagus > Crop | place...
ATTCAAGACCCGCCTGGACAAGGTCCTGTGCAGCCTGCTGTAGGTGACCCTGCTTCGGCAGGAGGGTTGGACTAGATGACCCACAGAGGTCCCTTCCAACCCCTACTATTCTGTGATTCTTCTTCGGCTTTGGTGGCGTACAGTACTGCAGGCAGGAGACATCAGGAATGGATTCTCACTTCTCTATAGCTGTGGTTTTCGGAGACTACTAGAAGCAAGACTCTAGGTTAAATTAAAACTAAGCAAATACATGGAGAAGATGATCCTTATTTTGACTCTGGCACTTTCCTAGCGAGTCTCAAAGAGGTTCAGTACAAAGGAATGCCAAATGAGCTGCTGAATATGGTCTCTCCACGCCATTATGCCCGATACATTTCAGGGCAAGCTACACAACATCTATGAAGCACCTGTGTGTCTACGACTCCTCACAAATGCACAGACTGGATCCTTTCTCAAAGGACCAAGATGATACTTGAGCCATTCAACTGCCATTCAGTCTTAACCAGATTCATTCTGTGATGGAAGGTGGGGCTGCTGAGAGCTCCCATGTAATCCCTTGTGCTGTCAAGCAAAGGCTTCTGGGTCAAAACAAGGTTAGAAATGGCACTGGCGTGTATTACTTTTTTTAATTATTATTTCACCTTACCTGAGAAGTCCCTACAGCTCTCAACTATGCTGACTGTGTGCCTGTTCGGTAATCCAGATTACTGAAATAATCAACATCAAAAAGTAAGCTGCTGGAGAAGGGTTATTTTAAACATACTTTTCGACATAGATTTCAAATATTTTTATTTTCAGAAATGTTTTGGTTTTCATTAACATACACATTGGTGGACTACATCAAGGAAACTAAGATATTTGCAGAAACATTTTCATTGTTACAGCCATCATCGTATTGGATGAAATAAAGAAAACAAAACTCTAAAGCTTTCAATACATAAGCCAGTCATTAAGTGTCAGAAGCTGCTTACCTTGCTAGAAGTTCAATCCTCATCTGCGCACTGTAGGCTTACTCTTTCCTCTGAAGCCTCTGATGCAGCTATCAGAACAAAAGTAGCACTGATGTAACGTTATAGATTGCATACTAATGGAGAATTGATTACTGCGGTGAGTGTGACTCGGGTTTTGTCACTGCCTATACACAGTATTTTCGCTATGTAGCATGTGTCAAAAGTTCATAAAATGCTTGCTAATACCAAGTATCACCAAATCAAGAAATATAATAGATCACCATTATCCCATTTAGACTGTCTTGTCTTGAATACACCTTAGATACATGCTTACACTCATCAATGAGCATGCTGCTGTTTCAGCATTGGGAACCCTGAATTTGCATAAGCTTTTCCCAGTTCTATCATATAACGCTACTGAGCTATTCACAATACTGTAAATTTTTTTCTAAGCCACTGCTTTGGGATTGTTCCTGTATCAGGCAATGGCTCCCTCTTCTCATGCTTGCTCACTGTGTTTCCATACATCTTTGCCTACAGAATGAGCCACTTTCTACACTCCAGACAGTCGTTCTAAAACATGAAAGAAATTCAGCAGTCAGTAGTGAGCAACGCAAGCCACAGTTTACCTTTGGCTGTAATGTGCATCTTCAACAGGCAATGAATTATCTAAATGTTCAGCTTTATTATTTGACCTTAAAACAGGTCACCTCCTTAGTCGTTTTCCATAATGGGAGTGAAATATTTTACTATCTGAAGAGAAAATGAAAGCTGCATTACCACTTTGCTGCTGGCTGTATTCTTGTACAAGGTCTCTCTTTAGCTTAAAAAATGGCTTGGACTCATTTTGGGTTTTGCTATACGAACACCCCACTTTTTTAATCTGAAAAAATACCCTTCCGTTTTTACCTCTGCAGATCTCCTTTGAGCAGGCCTTTTTGAGTATTTCAGAATAAAAGTAGCAACATCTTATACACTGGAACTTTTCATCAGCTCCCTGACATGCTCTATCATGTTACACACATTACATACAAACCGCTTCTTTTAAAGAGCAATAAAGACATTTAGTAAAGGCTCGTTTTGCACAGCAGCAGCTAACGGTCTCTTGTACCAGTTCAGAGACAAGCAGAAGGTTGTACTTTGGATCTGCATTGGACTCGCTAGCATTGTTGTGGACATAGATGCAGCTGAAACAGCGGATGAAAAAGCCTTTCCCGAGAAGAGGCATCTGAACCGACAATCACTTTACTCTCTGCCTCTCAACTTGTAGTCTTAGGCTCCTGTACAGAGTCACCACTTGAGTTAATAACGCAGCTCATCAGAAAAATCTGTTTGCCAGAAACTGCTGAGCAATAAAAAGCTTTGAAAAGGAACAAAAAAAAAAAAAAGGAAACCAGAAATAATCAGCTAATTAACTCTGTGTGTCTTTTTACACCCTTGAGCACAAAGCATTTCCTCAAACTCAGTAATCTGGAAATAAGAAAAACAGGATGTACAAAAATCTACTTTATTCCTTCTCTCTTTGTAAATACATTTGAAATTAATTGTTCCATTAAGGAGGAAAAAAACAAAGCAAAGAGAAGGATCCCAAGGTTCACAATCTGACAAGCATGTCACAGCCCGACCCCGCTGCATTTCCCACTGCAGGCTGTATGATCCTGTTCAGTAAGGCTTAACAGAATTAACACGGCACAGAAAGTAGAGAAGCAACGCCAAACAAAAAGCTAATACAGTACAAGACTGTGCATGCTATTCATTCGTTCTTCATTTTTAGTTTATCATCCATGTAGTTGCTCCTTCAGAACCAATCTGCCTGATGACTGCTTTCAGTGAGTTTAAATTTAATCACATCTGTAAGTTACAGAGACAACAGAAAAAAATCTGATAAACCGCCATGGAGAAAAAAAAATGCATCGTTTAACAGAATGATCTCTGAAATGGAACATAGATCTCCTCAATGAACTGTGTTTTCCTGCTAGGTTTTGGATTTCTTTTGTACCAACAGACAACGGTATATTTACATGCTACATTTCAGGGGTTCACAGAAAAAAGCTACTAAAATTCCAGCTGATCTCAGCATCATTCTGAAAGACAATCAAATTCAGTGTTGCAAAACCTGGCTGCAGTATCAATGCAGTTTTTAAATGAGAAATTAAAACGTCAAACACAGGCCATCTTTTAAATCATTTATTTCAGTAGGAAAGATTTTTGAAACCTGTACTTAAATTCATTTAAACTAGCTTATGCAAACACACAATTTTCACACGCGCACACGGAATAAAGTATTAAAACAGTTAAGAAAAAGGCTAGAGGACAGCCAAGCTGCACATCACTCAGTGAGATCATAGTGCAACCCCCCTATCCCTAGAATGCCTCACGCCAGCAGGAATATTAAAAATGGCTTGTGTTCACTGCATGACAACCTCAATCCCCCTTTCCAGTGATGGTTGGTCCCTACAGGGTTATTATAAAACATATATATGATTTACTGGTGCTTGTCACACGTCAGTACAGTAGTATTTGAATGGATATGCTCCTGTACACAAGGAGCTAGAAGTGCCTGTAAACAAGGCACTTCATTTCAACATTTAATTGATTTATACTGCTTTTCAGTTTCACCTGCGAACAGCTTTGGAATGGTAAGAAATACCTTCAGGAAACAGATGTGAAGGCCAGAACCTACTCAAAGAGAAATAATACACTAATCAAACACACAAACAAAATGGAATATTTACGATGCTTTTAGTCATTCAAGAGCAAGACCGGGCTAACAGCCACAGCCATGCCGTGATCTGCAGGAACTTGCATTTCATCACATTTCATACACCTTTTTTCTTAGCAACGTAACGTCACGAAAACTTGTCAGCTCTGTTCTGCAACAAGCATGGCTACACTAAGCAATGTGTCTTTCCTCCTTTGACCTAACCCTTCTGTTGTCTTGGAAGATTCTTAGAAAGCATAAGCTGAATTTTCAAATTATCCTTCCCTTTTCAACATCTGAATTTATAAACACTATAGTAAACCGGCTATGTTTTCATAAGGATGTGTTCCAGGAAAACAAGTATTTAATTGCTTAAGAACAACACATTCTTGCTCGCATTTCCCCTTCCAAAGCTTATAAAAGTCTTGCTACTACAACAATCTCTAACAGTTGTTTCAGTGAAGGACAGTACTCTCTACATAGTGTTGGCACTAGAAATAGAATATGCAAAACCAAGCTTACGGGATATTAAGAAAGAGTAAGATTTAGCCAAGCCTTCTCATTCCCCAAAGTTTTTTTCCTGTAGTATTTATTTTACATTAACAAAAAGATTGTAAGAAATAAATCTTCTTGTAAGAACGCTCTTCAGTGGGAGAGAGAAAAGCAAGCTCCTTTCTAATAATGTGAGCTCTTAAGTTCACATGGTCTAAATCCTGACTTGGACTACCCTTTTCAAATCCCCCTCCCCCCAGTACATCTATTCAAAGACATACCAAAATAAAAATAAATTCTGAAGAAGTCTGAGCTACTTCTGCTAAAAGCTGAACAAGCCCAAGCTACGAAATACCTCTACATTTTTCCTAAAAAGAGGCTATTCAAATAGAGAAAAAAAAAAATACTAAAGCCACGACTATTTTACACTGACCAAAACAACTAACTTCTGCAGAAATGCAGTGACTGTCAGGAATGTTACCCCTTGGTGTATCAAAAAGACAGCATGCAAGTCTGCCATTGTGGTACTCTCAGCACTGAAATAAAGGAACCGGTTTTCAAGTTACTAATAAGGCACTGACGAAAGTCCTCCTTAAATCCAAGCACTCACCCGCCCGATGCATTACAAATTAGAACAACAGTATTAAAAAAAGGTTAACCCCTACAAGCAAATGCAATGTTCCCTCTATAGTCTTTTAACGACAACTTTCCCAAGCCAAATCACGTTATGCACAAGCCACTTTTAAAGAAAAATAAAGGACATTACTTAATTATTACATAATTACAAAACTTTTAAAACTTGACTTCGTAGGGAGAATAAGCAATTAACTGATGTGATCTGGTACCAGCCCTGCTGTACTGCTGCTTGCAATAGGCAGCATACTACAGCTGGCCGCGGAAAAGATTGGAACTACTAATGCTGGGGAGTTAGCATCCAAAAAAAAGGACAGAATGAGGAAAAATGCCACTGACAAGAGCCAGAAGAAACAACAGCCCATCATTTATCTTATCTTGATTTGGACAGGATTTGCTACAGTTAACTAAAACCACAAGATCAATCTGCCTTTTATCAGAAGGGACCTCACCTCCCCGAGTGCCTCAGCAGCACAAAAACCTGCAATTACTTCTGCTGGAAGGGAAAGCATTTCCTTTTAACATTTGTTATGGCTGATACTAACAGAGGAGGACTATTGTTGAAAATGTGTAAATGCAAATAGAGGCGGCTGATGTTGCAAGAAGAAATAGATTAATTTGCTTCTAGTGAGGAAACAATAATTAATAAAATCCTGTTGTGTTTTTTTTATGCTTTCTTTTGCTCCCAGTATGTTTTCAGCTACGCATACTTCTACAAACGCTTTTCCTGGTAAAAGTTCAAGTGCTCTGCAGTTGCATTTTGAGGAGGAAAGTTAATCAGCTGATTCCCCAAAAGAGAGACTGATTCCTCAAGCAGGAGGCTAAGACATCTGCATAACGAGGGGGCTGCTAAATACACCAGCTGCAGAGTTGACAGATAACGTCTGCCATTACAGTATTTTCCTTTTCAGAGCTTTCTGAAGTAGGATGTGATTTTCACAGTAATTTAAAAGAGCTAACATTAACACAGTTTTAAAGCTGGGTGCTAAAGCTCATTCATTAAGTATTTACATGCATTCATTTAGTATTTGTAGTTTTAATGCCTGTAACTTGCACCTAAATACTTAATGAATCATAATAGCCTGAGTAATACTCCTCTGGCACAAAATGTCTGCAAAATGAAATAGGTGTCTGGGATGAGTTATGTTTCTTGAAATTATCAGAATTTTTTCAAAAATAAATCTCCTTATTTGCTTTCTAAGAACCTCACTTAGTCAGGTTTGAAAAACACAGCCCAAAGTAGTACAGGTTAAGTCAGAAATATAAACGTTAGCAGTAAGTATTCAACAACCAGTGCAATGTTATGTATTTCTAATGCACTGCGCTAATTCCATAAACCAGACATTCCCTGCTGTTCCACCCTTCCCAAGCCTGTCATTTTAGCTAACAGAGGTTAGCGGTCAGCAGGTGATGAACATTTACATGTGAAGTCTTGCGATGAAGGTCTACTCTGAATATTTCTTGCTCGTATGCCTCCAAACCAGGGAATTGTAAGAAGCATCTTTAGTTTCCAAATCAAAACATAAAGAAATAAAGTGACAAATACTAGCCGAAGTATTTCAGCAGTTATTAACAGGATATAGAATTAGAGCAATACATTAAAAATAAAAATCGAAGAGAAACTGCCAACTGTCTGAAGCAGTCTGGATGACAGTCTTACCTGAATACCATGAGCTCGTTGCTGTCCTTGTTTTCTCAGCACTGGTTTTAATTACTTAACTTTTAAAACCCCTTTTTAAAAAAAGAGCATTACTACATTCTTTACAGTGTATTTGACTTGTCTGAGTCTTTCCAAAGATTAGGTGAGGCAGCTTTCCCTCAGGGAACAAAACCACCACCTCTTCTCGAGCACCATTTATCTTAAAATACGTAACATTTCAGTATTTCTGCATTGCCCTGTAGGACTACATGGCTAAATAGGAGAGAAACAACAGGAAAGTACAGAACTACTCATTGTAACAAGCGCAAATAATGTTTTCCGTGCTGTCATTAATCACTCCAGTTGTTCTGGCTACACATTTTAAGAAACGCCTCCCACAATATTCAGTCTCTCCCACGAAAAGCAGCTTATCTGAGGGTAGAAAATGAGGATAAGTAGGAGGCCTAAGAACAATGAAAGTCGGTAACAGCAACAATTCACTAAATGATGATTTGTGAACTGTTTTCCCCACCATGCTCCTACCATAAATCCTAACTCAAAACAGCTGGAAAAAAGAAAACAACAATAATAAATGACACCTTTGGACCCGGCTCTGTCTTTAGCAAAGCTGTGTGATGTCAGGCTGCGGCTCCCAGCTGCACGCTTCCTTTCACTAACAGAAGAACAGATACAGTTATGCTGCATTGAAGCTATAATAGCTTATTTAGAAATTCAAAATCCACAGGCTGTTCTCCACAATGCTTTAAAAGATACACACATTGTTAAAGAGGACTTAGTTGTTGAGAAGAAACACATATGAAGTAATTTCTAACATGAAAAAAACCCCCCAAAACTAAAGTCGTGCAAAGTTTACTACAGTAACACTGCTGGCGATGAAGATGATGTCATTACTGTACACCCAACATGGGTAAACTTGGGAGATGGGCGAATTGCAGAGGGATTCAGCACAAGCAACCCCTTCCCAAAATACATGACTTCAGGATCAGAACAACCTATTCATTCCGCATCAAAAAACCAAAAAAAAATTTGCAGAGAGACACAAACTCCCACAGTGCTTGTGGTGTAATTCTGACAGAAGCATCCTTCTACTGTTTTCTTTCTACCAAGAGCCAATTCACAAGATCAATTCCTGGAAACAAAACCAGCATAGTACCCTTTACATCACCAAGTGGTTGGGGGTTTTGTGTTTTGTTTTTTTACTGTGAGATTGGATTATCCTTCTTTTTTACCCCCCAGAAATCAGAAATTTATGATTTCCACTAAGAGATTAATTTGACTCTGGAAAAAACCCAACTGCGAATTTCTAGGCTTCTACTTGGATGCAATAAACAAACTGTACATTTTCAAAATAATCACTACTAGTAGAAACCTTTATTAGACTCTGCCACAAACTGGTAGGCAGCTTGTTTCTTTTTAAAAAGCAGTATTCATGGTGGAATCTGCAAGCGTACTGATGGCCACTAAACCACAATGTCAATGGAACAGTTACTACTTTTTCCACAGACTTCAGATTTCTGATATCAGAGTCATATTTTGGACAATGTTTCCTTGCTTTACAAAGACCATATTTTTGAATATTAAAGAAAGACTAATCATCCGGGAATCTATCTAGGTGATGTCATGGAAACCCAAATAAGGCAAGAATCGGCATCTTAAGCAAAACACACACATATAAAGCATGGCTCCCTTTTTACAACTATAATGTTTTTCTGTGAGTACTTTCAGTGACCAAGAATTATTCCTGTCAAAGATGGAATTTTGATAGTCCCACACCTTTTCTCTCCTTAGGTTACCCTACCTTCTAATAAAGCAATTATTTGCCTGAAGATCAAAAGAGCTTCTGCATGTAAGGTCTGCTTTAGGCCATGTTATCAATACCACACAACATCAACTATTTTGACTAAGACGGATACTGAAATCAATTATTGCCAAACGAGAACATGAAAGCTTGAAATTGTGCCTCTATGTTTACAACACAGAACTTCTAAGGGATATTATGAAACACCATACACTAACAATGGTCCCTAACCAATAACTAACAGATACCCAAAGAAGTAAAATGTCTTGGTGAACTATACCCAGGTGTTGGGTTTTTTTTTGTCATTCAACCTTCGTATGTAGGAGAGTGACAGGTGTAGAAACAAACAGGAAGAAAACGCTCAGTTCTGACCCAACAGTGCTTTCAGTTTTGTCTCTTGCACACACACACCCCGACCACTCAAGACACGTGAAATACATTTTTAACCAGGAATCAGGTAACAAGTACCAAAAAAAATTTTTGGTGTGTAAGTGCTCGGCCTTGGAGCCACTCGTAGGGAATATGGCTCCATACAGTACTAAGGTTTGCAAGCTTACTGCTATTTTTAAACTTGCAGTTGTTATATTCCTTGTACTTATAGGCCTGAGAAAAGTAACATTGCTCCAGGCTAAGCGTGCCTGGGACAAGCTCCCATTAAGAACTCCTGGTACAGTCTAAACAACATCTCTAGAACATGTAGTACCCTCCTTTAGCCCAGTTCATACATAGCTTCTGATACAACTGTTAAATACCAGTTTACTTGCTTCCTTAAGAATGCCTAAAAAGGTGAGTTATTTTCAAAATTAGTATAAAGTTAAAAGAAACTCAAACTAGCTACAATCTATTCAACTCAAACACAGCACCGCCAGAAGTTTCACACACACTATTTGCTGTTTCATGTTGGTTTTCCTTTCACTCTTTAAGGCAGTGGTTTCCACAGGTCAGTTCAGAGAACATAACGAAGGATGGTCCATGGCAATTCATGTTGCAACTCCATTTTTAATTTGGGGGACTACTCCCCAACCATTCATGGTTTTGTTCAGGGCTCCAGAGTTCAGAGATCGAGTTGACAGGCTCTGTTCTGGCAAAGAATACAGCTGGCACCTTTTTCATCAGGACCTCGTTCTCAGTTATGAGATGGTTCAAATTGGTGGGTTTTTTTTGTTGTTTTGAATTAGCCTGTTATTCAAAGGTCATCAAGTTGGCAGGAACCTGGAAACAAAAATATAAATGATAGCAGGTCTTACTTTGGGTGGCAGCTACTTACATTCCACTGCTTCACAGACTAGCCACCTGTTTAAACGCGCATCGTTAATGCTCATTCCGTCTCAAAATGAGGGAAGGAGGGAATGCAACTATCACTCTGCAGTACAAGTATACTTAGAGCTGTAGAAAACCCAGGTATAACCAAAATATTCAACTGCTGCGTGGTTTATAATTTTATTACATGGCCTTAGATCTTACTAATTTTGATGACATTTAAGATTTAAGCTGTCAGCAAAACCACCTTAACACGATAAATCTCAGCATCGAACTGCACAAGCAGAACCTTCTCACTCGAGTCCCAGCTAGAGAATTCTTGGCACACAGTTCAGTGATTGATGTAGGCCCTCTAGTATTTTTAAGACTAATTTAAAAAAATGGGGCATAAATACTTGACTAGGCTTTTCCCATAGGAAACCTGAATGCCTGCTGCAGACATCGCTCCCTTTCATGAAGATTAAAGCTAGTTTGCATTACATTAGTTTGCATCCCCATTTTCTCCCCATCAGGAATTTGCCTGACAGCAACACCTCTTGTTTACTGAGGTTATTAAAGAGCCACCACGCTCCTGATGACTGTCAATATATACCCAGGTTGCTCAGACTTGAAGCAAGCATTTCTTGCTTTGCATTTACCATTTACCTGTAGAACCAAGAATGACCAACTGGGCTAAAGCTCCACCATTAAAATTAAAAATTACTTCTATTAAAATAATTCCCAGTATTATTCAGCTGGGTAGGTGTCTATATTCTATCGGAAGCACGTTTACACATTCAGTCTTTCTTAGCCAGTCATACTGTTAACAAGCAAACAAGATCTTCCATTTTAAACAGTACCATAAGGCATCTCTTGAGGGAAAGCACTGTTCAGGAGTCAAATCACAATCAAGAGAAAAATGTTACAAGATATTTTTTTTTTTTACTCATTTAGTAACCCAACCTTTGTAACCTAATGTTTGTCTGAAGCACTGCTTCTATGGGAGCAACTATGCTGCAAGAACCCATATCGTACCACTACACAACATGCCAGAAAACAGAAAATAGGCAACAAATTATGGTAGCAGGGGTTTTGGCCTTTTAGTGGGAGGTTGTTTTCACTAATCCTTCCCTCTTTTTTTTCCTCTTAAAATCTCCTACACTTATCTTCACTTTGCTGTCATATTTTCCACAGGAGGCTGCGCCAAGATCCTGAAGCCTGCTGCTTTTGCACAAGCTAGGGGCTGAATGCTTTAAACAAGTTTGTATTAAACAGTATTGTTAAGCCTTGTGGAATAAAACCTGTCCTCAGAGGGCAGTTTTCAGGCTTGCCTGGAAGTCACCCCTGTCTTACAAACTCTTGCCACTATTTGCTACTATTCCCACATTCTCCAGCCAGGAACACAATTTCCTCTCCTTTACACAGTCTCAAATACTTTCAAGGGAGCTTCTGCAACCCTCCTTACTCCTTAGGTTTCTCTAAGAAGCAAAACTGAACAAGAAAGCACAGAGGCATCTGGAAAGGTCCTTTTCTTTCTCCTTGAAATTCAGCAGTACTTTTGCTCTGGGAATTCCATAAACAAGTGTGCAANGGCAAAGGGAGATTTCAGGAAGACAAACTGGAAAGGATTTTGCTGATGAAAAAGGTCAGTAGGGATTTGTACGGGAACAGAATTTAATATGGNTTGGAGTAGTCTTATCTTCCTGTTTGATTCACAGAAAATTCTGCTTTTGCTTTTGAACTCTGCCAAACATACCCAGGATTAAACTATTTTAAAAATACATTTTAGAAATACAAACAACAGAAAACATGCATGCCAAAGACCTGACAAAATGGCACTACAGGAGAGTCATCTGGAATTGATATCAAATGCTACACTTTACAGCTTTTTATATAACTGTAAAATAGCCTTTTAAAAACGGACAATGACAAAAATCCTGCCACTCAGACAGGTATTTTAGAGCATTCCTGCCATTTTCCCAATTGCTTTGAATCAACCTCAAGATAGCCCCAAATCTTTCTTCATCACCACAGAAGCTCTGAGGACTTGTTTACAAAGGGACAAACAGGAAAGCTAACGCAAATCAATAAGCACATGAGATTGATGTACAGGCTGCTGTGAGTAGACTGCTCTTCATACAAAGCCACCAGTTACAGCTCTGACATCTTGAAGATCTATCAGTTCTGAGCTCTGAACAGTTCATCTTCCTTTTCAACACCTTGCTCTCACCTGTTGTCTGTTGCTTTGGCAGGCAGCACTCAGGTGTTTAAACCAGAGCATCGCATTCATTCTGTTTCCAGCTTGAAATTTATATGAATTTCCTAAGTGAGAAAGGTAGAGAAAAAGAAACACAAAAATTACTATACATTCAAATCCTACCCATACTCAAATAACTCTGAATTAAAACATTACGAAAAGATTTAATAGCAGAAGGTTCATACAGCTTTACACTCTGGCATAGGTGCAACTGAATTGTTTGACCTAGTGCAAGAGAAGTTTCAGCTTGCCTGTCTTTGTTTCCAACACTCTAGATTTCAGCTAACACCAGTGTCAACTAGGAAAGAACAAAACATTTCTCGGAATCAAACAACAAAAATGTTTTTGTTCATTGCCATTATTGCGATTTGTTTATAATACCATTTCATCATTTTTTAATGAAGTGCAAGACAGCACTGAAATGCACTCCAGAAAGCTACACTTGAAAAATATTTAAAAATTGTTCCCAAATGTATCAATGTATTTCAGACTAGTATCTTCAGTGTCTGGTGTTGTACAGTGCTTGCTTAGGTTCATGAAGGCCAAATATTACAAAAACATTTCAGGTTGCTGTCGCTGAATTGAAGCTGACAAGCATTCGTAATTTACACCACAGATCATCAGGTGCTAGAACAGATGCTCAGAAATAAAAGGTACTAGGACTTGAAGTAGACAAAGCCATAAATAATGTTAAGCTGCTTTATCAGAACTTCTAATCATGCTCTTTCTGCATAGTTTGAAGTGCTATGGAAAAGTAACAATTTCTTCACAGTTTAAACTGCAACCAGGGCTCTATGCTGCACTAACGGAAACCAAGGCTTCTCTGTGAGCCAGTCAAGATCTCGTAGGGGGATTTTTCCTGGTAACAGTGCTACATTTGAACAGATGGTTTGGTTTGGGTTTTGGTTCTTATTTGGAGAGGGGACTGGTCAAGCACCTAGCGTTAGCTGAATATTGAATTTTGTTACTTACATTTTCACAAATGTGAAAACGCCTCTCAGTGGTCTAAATACAGTTTAAGAGAATGCAAACGAATACTTCCAATAAAAATCAAAAGAGGAGTTCAGAGAGTTCTTAGAACTTAATGAAGACTCTAAGGCTTCTCCACACAGAATTGTTCCCATAGCATTCTAAAGGCAAACGTGACATGCTGGAGAGCAGCTGAGTAAGTGAAAGGGAACATCCTTCCAATTTCATTTAGTTGCTTATGAATACCTCAAAGCAAATGTTTATTCTGGGAATCACTACGCTCCTGGTGCTAGCACTGCTTACCCTTCTCAGAATCCGTCAATAAGAAGAGATCTGGATGCTCAGGGTCATCTGCCATCATCACCATCCAGCCCACCACTGACACATTCTTACTCGGCGTGGATTTGAACTGAAAATACAAGCCAAGATGTAAACAAAGTAAAACAAGACGCTTCAGCAGTGGCACAGAGCAAGTGTTCAAAAGGACAGTTCCTCGCAGTGACGCTGCTAAACACACAGAGTAACTTCAAAGGAAACATAGCACTTCATAAAATTAAGAAAGTTTGTATGGAATTAGTGAAAACAGAACTTGCCACAATGAATGATACTCAAAACTAAAAAGGAGTGTCACAATACCCCCAAATGTGTCAACAGACACCTAAACGGCACTGTATGAGTACAACAGCATTCCTAACCATATTACTGCACATGTATACGTATACCATAGCTCAAGAAAAAGCGCATTAACAAATGCAAAGCTAATCCCTCCATTGCTAACAAACAGAATTAAACTTGTCTGTGCCATAATTACTCAAAGTTAACATGCATTAATATAAATCTGTAACTACACACAGTATGAGTCCTGTGGACAAGATAACACAACTGTGTAATTAAATATTATGACCTGATGAACGAAGTGGATCAAAAGAGAGTATAGATTCAACAAACAAGTGTGCAGAACCCATATACTAATTTATTGACAAGATGTTCAAAATGACAGGGATTTCCTGTTTGAGCTGTTACTCACACACTGACATGTAACTTAGGCCTTTTCTAAGCACAATACCTGTCTGCTACACTCTCCCCTCTCCTGGCAGCTCCTTAGTTCCACTCTCCTTTTCAGTCACCTGGCCAGTGTTATTTTCTACTTCTCGGGCTCCTCCTCTCAGTTCCAGGGTACTTGCCCACCATATCCAACTCATTTCCAAACCAGAAGCTTCCTTCTCCCTAGTCTCCTTGCTTATCTGTTAGCAGATGCTCACAATTCACCCCTCATTACCTGCTCAGGCAGTCCCATTCACTCCCTAATAACTAATTCATTCAGCTTCTCTCAAGCCTGTAGTTTCCAGTTCTCCTCTTCCTACATTCACGCACCCAACAGAGTCTTCTCACCAAACCTAGCACTCTTACCCTCTGCACTGCTTCACCTCACTTCTCTGCCCAGCAGGTCCAACTCTGCTATACCTTCTACCTATGTCTTCCTCCTGCCTTATGAAATCCCTATTCTAACCTCTTTATTAGCACAGTAATTTTGACCTCTCTAATTACACTGCTAGAAACCACAAAGCTAAAACAATCTTGGGGACATTTGAAGTCATTAAAATGAATTTATAGTTATAGAATACTTCTATTCTTCATACTAATGCCACATAGCAGATATACAACATTAAGCATCAAATGTCTTTTGTATAATTTTAGAAATATTGCTTTACCATTACAGATCTAGAAATCTGGTTCAGCAAAAGGAACCATCACTAAGTTTCAGGGTATCACAAGGGAAGTAAGAATTTATAAGAATATTCCCTATAGGAAATACAGTAACTTTATAAATAAAATTCCACTGCAAGTCTGGTATCAGTTATTCTATGCCTCACAGTAACTAGAGACCTTGAACGCCCAGGTAAGTGTACTCGTGCAACAGGCTTCATTTTAAACCTTGGTTTAAAACACATTAAAACTTCAAATAAACAAATGTTAGACCAACACAAAAAGTATTTTCACCAAGTTCAAAACAACAGCCCAGTCTCTCTGTATCTTATAAACTTTTGAATGCATCATCTGTGTACTGCCCTCTTCACGTCGCTATAGCTACACTTGCAGGAACCATTCCATCACAAGTTCCTACCAGTCATGTTCAGCTGACATTCGCATAACGTCAGTGGAAATACAAAAGCTTGGAAACTTTGAAGAGATGCCTGTACAGATAGCTTAAGCATAGAAGCAATGATGACTGTTCTTAGGAAAGACCTGCCTGCCAAACTTCAAAATGGATGCCCTTTTTTGCTATTACTATGGATAAATACGTGGGAAAAGGCCACTCATAAAACCTGTAGAACCACATACACTGGAGTTAAGCAACTCTACTGCCTTTGGGATGTGGACAGATTTGGTAACACCTCATAAGAGGAACCAAATTATAAAGTTGTATCAAACAACATTTCATTATAGTGAGGGTTGGATAATGTAACTTCTTCCCAAATAGAACCTAAAATTTCTTTGAAGATTCCAGTCAGTAAATGAAGAATGTTAAGGAATTTTATCTGAAAGAAGGAATAAAGACACGGAAAGGGAGTAAGATAAAGATATAGCTCATGAGTTCTTTAAAAAAAAAAGTATATATTCAGGACTCGTTATGGACCCACTGAAGACACTGCCTCAAAAAATAAGATGACATAATTTACAGTTAAAAGGGATCTGCAAAATGCAAAATTCCAAGTAGTCCTACCAAGCACTAAAAGGTCATTTTCAGAGAGGTGGAAATTTGAGTCACAAAGTGGTTTTAATAGGATACAGATGGACACTGCACCTCCTGAACTGCGCTCGTTTCTGGAGTCTCATGAAAATGGTGCATCTGTACTTTCCTGTCTTGGTTATATGTCATAGCAGTATGTATGCGTGGTAATTTCACATATTGTAATAAAAACTGCTAGAGCTCACTTGGTTTTTCATTTTATTCAAAACAATTATTTAATCGTGGTACTTCTCCAAAAAAGTAAAAAGCTCCACACAAGGCAAGTGTTTCCTGCCAGCATCAATCCATCATCACCTGAAACACACGTCAGTTTTTCACCCCTTGACGCAGCTGGATTTGTATTCCATGTTTACACAGTTCCCAGGGCAGTTCATTCTCCACCGATGCACAGAGCCTTGCTAACAGCAAGTCTGCTTTGTTTACATGAAGGGAATGAAAGCTTCATTGTCATTTAATGTTCCTGGTTCCGCTTTGCTTTTTTTTTTTACATGGGCCACTCTTATTAATACACATAGAAAACTACACAGCTCTGGTGCTAGGCTGCACATAACTCATTTTTGTTGTTGTTCTGAGCTCCAAGGCATTTATACATAAATCTTTGAATCAAAAACTCTGAATTAATCTGTGAACAGACTTTTCATTCCAACCTTTCAGCACCCATAAATCTCCTCCTCCTCATCTCTTGTTGAGATTGTACAGCTTTTAATATTCAAATAATTTTCTTGGTGGCTGAAAATACTTCCTAGAATGACAGCATTCTTTGTCAGGGTATTTCAATGACAGTGCCTGAGCTACAACTACCAAGTTTTCCAGAGTGCCAGTACATGAATCTAATTCTGAATATAATGTGCAATGGAAGGCTTGGAATGAACAAGGGTTCATGCTCGAGCATAAAGCCTCAAAAAGTCTCTGTTGCTTTTCCAAGTACCTACAAACATGGAAAAATCTCTCATGCATGCTATGTTGTCACACAAATTGGCACGATTCTTCCAGTCCAATCACTATAAACAGTTTTTTTATGAGCATATTCACATTTTTCAGGGCGAATGCTTTCTTTAAGACTCATTTTAAGTTGGCTATTTTTACTATTGTCCCTTTCCAAAGGTGCACAAGTGCTATAGCTTTATCACATAAACTTGTATTGGGGTATTATTTCAGCATATGAGATAAAACCTTAAGCATTCTACACACATTCCTCTCAGATTCTCCAGTAACACATCTCTGGGCTCTGAAGTTCACATGCTCATTATAGACAATTTTCCATTACTGTGGCAATAAACCTGTTCACTATCTAAAATGAAAAACTCATTATATTTCATAGTCTTTCTCAGGAGATGCAGCACAAGAAAGTTTGTCACATCCAGGCATCTACAGCACCCTCTTCCTTCGGACTAGATTCTATATACACTATACTGGATGCACTCCTTTGTCTTTGACCATAGGCATGACAAGAAGAGCTGGCTTGCCCATGTCTAAAATGGATGGGGTTTCTTGCCCTTTTTGCTGGATTACACTGGGATTTCTATGAGGTAATTTTCCAAAGAGGTTGGCTGTTATAAGCCTGGAAGAGCTTTGAGTGTTGGTGCATTCCAAGTCCTCAGTCTCAGCTGCCTGAAGCAACAGGAGCAGCAGAACGGTCAAAAGCATGCCTGTAATCAAAACACATTTACCATGAGAGCTCTAGCCAGGAAACTTTATATAGCAGACTGACTTTTTTGTTGCCAGTGTTCCTTTCCATGTCAGAGACCTTGAAAAAGGAAGCTGAAAAGACAGATGTTTACGTGGCTCCAGAAGATACTTCGAATGTTTCACCTAGGTAAATCTCAAATGTATCAATCTTTGAAAAAGAAACCTGCTTCAAAGTAGACAGCATCATCTTTTTTATCCATTTAATCTGGACAGTAAGAAAACAAAACCTAGATTTAGCCTCAAATCTCTATTTTGCAGAACAGACCTCTTAGGAGTATCACTGGACAGTATTTGTGCAGCGAACATACTCATGCACTAGCTTTCTACAGACGGTTGACCATCTACAGTTTATTCTCTCTTGATTAACTTTCCTTCCGAAAATGAAACCAAATGTGAATTGAAGCACGACACTTGACAAGTCATCTTCACAGACTCCAGAACAAAAGCTGAGGCTTTGTACAATAACCCTGTAGTGAAACGAATGGAAGTCTAAGCCATCAGTAGCCAGGCTAGCAGTGCAAGACAACTGAACAAAGTTACTGACCACCTACTATTAGGTTGTTTAATAAACTGGAGCCTCTCTCTAATCCCCCAATCATAGTCTCCCACAGATACCAGGTTATTTTCCACCTTAATTTCAGCATGAAGATTATACTCTGTGTTATAACCACCGTCGGAGCAAAAGTATGTGTGCATTCACTGTGAACTATTTGTTTAAATAAAAGACAATCCAAACCGTAGCTAATAGGTATTACATTATTTTAACTGTGACTGCACCTGGGAAACCAAATCAGAGACCGGAGCTTCATAACATGCTTTGTACCCATAAACAGAACAAAATATGTTCACTGCCATAAGAAGCTAAAAGCAAGACATCAGCTGTGCGCAGACAAATCCAAGGTTGTGCTGGATAGTTCAGTCCAATTTCATAGAGCCAGCTGTTAAAAAATAAATCTCCTCCAGCAGTCATCGCTTTTTACTACTGCTCCTCCACCTCCCTTTCCTGTGAACTGCATTGCTCAAACTCCGCTCAGTATTTGCAAGCCATAATGCCGGCAGGCTTCTGATGCGTAGTCCTGTCAGCATTACAGACTTAAATGTCTCCTAGCCTCTATCTGCAAACTATTATTGGTCTGCTGGCACATCCTTGGCCAAATAAACACAAGAACATAAAGATACAAGACGGATTTTAGCTGCTTAGGCATTGGTCTCTGTTCACTAGTAGTTTAGCTGTAGGTACCACAACACATCAGTGACTTGGGGAATCTTAAAAAGTCAATTCAATAGGTTCAGAAAAATCACTTTTGAAAGAGTATTCTAAACAGATATGACTGCATTTGAAGACAAAAGTAAATGCTTTTGCAGTGACAGAGATTCAAGAGGATCAGATACCAGACTTGAATGTTTGTTACCTTTTTAGTTCATTTACTTTTCCTAAAGAAATGGCAAGACCATTTAAATGATTAAAATTGCTATTCTGAAGGAAACATTAAAGCAAATGGACCACATAAAAATTCAATATACTTAATTTCCAAACAATAAAATTACCAGCTACGCAATTTTTCCAATTCTCTAAACCTGTATGTTATTTCGATTGTTTTAAAATATTTACAGACAATACTGAAAAAGCTTCTGATTGAATAGGTACAAGCATGGTAAAGTCTTCCATCATTCAGTACTTTGACAGAGAGTGGACAACAATGACTTAAAGGCATATTCTGCTCTTAAAAGAAAACAAAATGCAATTTTGGCATAATGCCTAAAGGCATCACATCAGTAACAGGAGCACAAGGTCTGACATTACAAAAAATTTCTTTCCCATTTCTCAGCGTTTCCAGAAAAAACAAGCAACTAACTGCAAGTGACATAATGCCAGCACTCTTGGTTCTTTCTTTTGCTTTAATACTTTGCATTTCTGCTTATAACAATTTACAAGTCTGCTCTTTCCTACTACCTTTACTGAAGGAGTCTGTCTCATTAGTAAGGTTTTCACTGATACCAGAGACAAATGCACCCAAACATACAGGCTTCTCTCTAGACACATGCCGGAGACCGGGTGCTCGGCTAACAGGCCTTTGGTCTGGGCTAGTATTAACTGGCAAGACAAATTGGGTAGGATCAGTTTCTATTTCACCTAAGCAATCCAAGCTGGTGGGGTGGGGCAGATGAATGATGGCAAAGAAACTATGCAAGTATTTCTACAAGTAAATAGCTATTATTAAACTACTTGGAGTATTAGAATACTGTTTCCTAATGAACAAGCGGAAAATACTCAATTTTGCAACATCGCACACAAACCTTCCACACAGAAAATTCAAACACCCAGGAGTCTACTAGTCAGAAATCTTAAGCTTCAAATCTCTACCCTCTGAACATAAAAATGTTAGGATAAGAAAACAGTATTTTGTACCAAAAAGACATGAGATAGTCCCCTTAAAAGGATTCTAGGAGCACAGCTCAGTTTGTAAAATTACATAAGCTTCAGGCAAAGCAAATGTGCTCCAGTGACAGTTGTCATAAATTAAACTGAAACACTGGCCAAGGCAACTATAAGTAATCGTTCCGAGTAGCAACCCAAGTATCTTGAATTTTACCAAGTTTCTTAAGAGAATCTCTGGCAGCATCCTCTTCCATTGTAATTAACCAGTGAAAACAGGAACTACGCACATCATAACATCCCCGGACCATCAGCAGAAAATCCTTTTACTACTGCTCCACATAAGCAAAGTACTTTTAGCTCCTTTCAAATGAAGTTGCAGCGTGTAAAAGGAAAGCCAGCATCATGAGCTATGTTAGCTCTGTGTAACATATGAAGTCTTTTGTACTCCACTGTAGTTAACAGACTACAGCATTAGACAGAAAAAGAGTAGTCTAATTTTACCACAGATATGTGACCAGTACATGTTTAATGTCACATGTAGTAACTTCTCAGTCTTTCCACATCAATGCTTGTTTGGATTTCAAGTAGCAACAAACTGCTGCAAGACTCAAGAGATCATCAAAAGATACGACTTCTGCCTTAGAAAAGCAGACAGACTCAATGACATAGTTCCCTTCCTCACAGATCAACAAATTCAAGGAGACCCATGGCATATGCAAAGCAGATGTCCTTGGCGTAGCATATAAACGTGAAATATTTCCATTAGGGTATATCCATATGAGGTGACTGGCTGACTGGAAGACAGGATAATGCCGACTAGAAATCACGCAAGTCCTGAACTACTCTCAGTGTTTACATCAGGAAATCACATTTTAATTTTGGCAGATGATACTGGAATACGCCTGGTTTACATACATGTTTTCTCTCTGTAGCCTTCAGAGATTTTGCAGCGTAGTAAAAGAGCTGGGTTCCACACAGTGCTACCCAGTATTTTGTCCAAGATGCTACCTAGAGAGAAGAGAGGAAAAAAACAGAAGTGAAATGTTTCACAATACTGCGCTTTATAAAATAGCAGGCATGGCGCTGTCATGTTCTTGCAGGATGAACTGTCCAGCCAAACCATCAGCGATGTTTCCAAGACTGTTTCTAGTTAGTTGTGTAGGCCTATAAACGCATTAAAAATCTAGAAAGCAGAAAGAACATGTGCCTTTTCTCACTGATCTGAGAAAATTTTTCTGCATCTTACTCTACTTTCTGCAACTCTTCTTGAACAATTCATTAAGAGTACACACTTGTCCCTTTTCTTCTCCATTTTACTTACTGCCATAAGATATCTCCTATTGCCATGAATACATAATTTGATCTATGATCCACAATCAAGTATTTGCAATGCAAATGCCACGGGTTATTATTATCTATTGATACAATTGTTAGGATCCACCTGCCATTCAGCAACACAAAACGTGCTCTCCTCTTTAAAAAGTAACAGTAACTCTAAGAAATTTTATGTAGCATTACACTTTTCTACTCCCCAGATTATGGGTATAGCCTTCTAAACAGAATAAATCCACTAAGTAGAAGAATGCAAATACTAGAAGTGACCCTAAACCAGCAAGGCAAAAGAGATCTCAGACACCTGAAGTAGTTGCAAAAGGCTATTTTATTGTATTTATAATTGGGTAAAGGAAGAAAGTGAGAGAATGAATTCAAAATCTTACTGTAGGTTTTTTGCCTTCCTTCAACAAAGTCTTCCTCCTGAGTACACCTTGAATAGTAACTGCTCCTGGATACAAATGAACAGCCAAATCTTCAGATTCTAGGGAGCTGAAAGGAGCATGTGAAGACTTGCGTGAAAAAACATTTTTCCTAAAGTAGTTTTCCAGTCATTACCACAAACTAATGCAAGCATATGTATTTTAATTTAGAAATACCAACTTGTTATTTATTGGACTTCATTGTGGAAAAAGACTTTGGCTGTTATAAGGAATTGCTGTTGTGGAATTTACACTCACAAAAATCATCAGAAAAATTAATTAGCCAAGCAGGTAATCCTTAATTAAAAAAAATAAAACTCAAGACAACTGAAATACAAGAACAATTAATTCTAAAAAGCAAACATTTGAAGTACATTCATACTGTTGCTGTATGTGTTAAAATTTCTCCTTCAGCCCTTGCAAGAAAGATTTGAGTATTTTTGGTTAGAAACACTGGAATTATTAGCACATCAAAAACGAAGCACAGCTCAAACATGCACAGTCTTTAAAATAACTGAAAGCAAGAAGAGTGGGCAGGAGCAGTAACAAAGAGTAGAAACCCAAACCGCAGCTTTAAGGTGTTTTAACGCATCTGGTGCTTTACTAGTCATCTACCCTATGCAGGATCTAAGAGCAATGGGCCAAAACAAATGTCAGGTACAGCACTGCGAAAAGAAAACTTCGCTTTATTGAAATTACAAAGCTGAATGGCCTACAAAACATTTTCAATCAGAAAAAAAATTATATCAGGTATCATTTCACTAAATGTCAATCGGAGCATACAACTAAACTGCTGAACTCAGCAGCTTTCTAGAAAAGCCAAGAAACTCAACAGCGCCTGAAACTCATTTTGAAGTAAGCCAGGATTTGCTGTTTCATCCATTCTAACATTCACAAATGTTCAAAGTAAATGGGAAATCCAGCAAACATGTTCATTGCAGCACCAACTGAGGATGACGATATGGAAACAGTTTTGGACGTTGACAGATGTGAACATGAGTTTAATTCAGGGAGACAACACCTGCTTCTTGACATGAAATAAGTTTCACAGTTAATGGACATCTCTTTCCCAACTACAGTGCTGTGCAACTGGAGATAGAATTTGTACTTTAATCAGAATAATGAGTTATATTACTATGTCAGCTTGCAAATAATACTATACGTAATGAATTGGGGCCAATTTTAATGCGGTATGCATTTTTAGCTGTATTTCTAATTTCAGGGAAGACGGGAAAAGAAATTCAATACAACATTGCCAGCAAAGAAAACACCTTGACTGCCATCCATTAGCACAAGAAGCACCGCTGTTGTCCACATAAGAACCACCAACACTGCTACACAGCGGTAAGCAGTTAAAAAGCTCCCTCTGGTAAAACATCTTTAAGCCTTCATATAAAGATCTAATGGTTCGGAATTTGGATTTGCAGACCAGAATGAACAAAAGCTCTTATGGTGATACAGATTAAGTCATAGAATAGGAAAGCTTTAGGTCTGAAGAAAAAGGTCTCTACCTTTATTTTGACATGTAAGTTAGAAAGATAACATCAGAAGACACCCACTTAATTGTTAAACCAAACCAAATCACCAACACCAGAGGGGAAGTTCGACACCTCTGGGTGCAGTGGGGATTGTACCTGCTGGCCTTCATGTGGCCTCGATAGCCATTTCGTGACACTCTTGTCCCCGGACCGAGAGAATGGTACAACCTGTTCCTGTTGGATTCCATTATAAATTATATGTATTACATATACTTTTATTCACACAAACAGCATGACTGCTTAAACAGAATTTTTTTTGTGTGCGCATATCACAAAGCCACTTCTTCCACACAAGAAACAGAGGAAAATTATTTAGAAAAATGCATGCAGGGGTGGATACCACGATTTTTATTTCATCATACTCGTAATACTCAAGTGGTTTACCGGCACTGAAGAATAATACATTTTGAGAGCAAAGTCTGCACTTAGTTCTTAGAGGCTAAATCAATGTAAAGAAAGCATATTAATAAAACTTCTATGGCTTTAAGTTCTTACTCTAGATGTTATTACCAAAAAATTATTCAAATTCTATCAGTATGCACACACACAAGCTGCTGGGCTGAAAGAAATCAAAAGCACTAACAAAACAGGACTGACACTGCTTAAAATAGTGTTGTATTAAGTAACATTGAAGTAAGCTAAGCACCATTTCAATTCTCCCGTTCATACCAGCTTTAAACTTTACATATAAGCTCCCCATTTTAGAGTCCTTAAACTGATCTACACTGCCACCCTAGCCAGGACTTGTCTTCTAGACCTGCCTTTTGAATATTGCTTTGCTCCATGGAACCTTCTTTTTCTGGAACAGATCCCTCAGTTGACTGAATTCCATTTAAGTCAACACACACATACACTTTGTCCTCGCCTCCTATTTCTTAATCCATTTTTGTAGTTGCTTGCATTATGCTGAAAGACTGAAAATCAGCTCTAATTCTGCAGAAGCAGGCAGTTATGTACAAGATGATGAGAACTTTACAGGCAAAAACTCCTACATAATGTAAGTCTAACAATGTCACTTGTGAGAGGGGCTTGGTGTTAGCTGGACAGAGCTGATTTCTCAGCACGGGAAACCTAAACAAGTAGCAATGTCCTGTTTCACTCTGAGCTCAGAGCAGCATACAGCAGGCAGACAAAACAGTCTTAAAGAAGGGACACAGTAAAGGTCAGCAGCGTTACACAAGAAGAATGGGTTTTGTTTGTTTGGGTTTGTTTTTAAACCAGCTGAAGGTATTGCCTTTGCTGCAGGAATAATTATCGAAGATACACTAATGAATTGCCATCTATTCATCTATCCCACAATATGCCATCACTTGTTTTTAACTTAATTGATATTTTTGAATTTTATACATTTTTGCTTTTAAAATACATTCAAGATAGACATATAAAACAGTAATTAAGATGAAGGAAAGAAAACCATAAGATAAGCTGTATATTTGTGTGTATGTATATTTTGCATGCAAATGAAATACATTTTCTTCTCACCTTAAAGTTTTTTTTTTTGCATAACGAGGAGACTATCACTCTTGCATTCAAGCTATTTCAGGGACTTCTACACAGAGACACTCAGGATGACAATCAATGCAGTGTCACTTAGTATACTGCCCTTAACACAATATAACTGTCAGGATTTGGAATTAAAATCCTTCAAGTTAATTTTGATTAGCCTAAAGGAACACCCCAATGCCAAAAGCTCTTAACTCAAGTTTCAAACTCAGTTTCTGTTGCACTTAAAAACAATCAATGACTCTAGTTCTCATCCCTTCCGCATTTCCCAGTTACAAGCAACAGGAGAGCCAAGAAAACCAAGAATATTTTATACAGTTCCTTCTGTTGCCTGGGGAATGGGTGTATGGAATATCCAATTACTTTCTGTTAGGCATATTATACAGATTTAAGCCCTCCTACCCAAAGATCCTGTTCCCAAATCACTGGGGAATGTTGAATTCCCACTCACATTGCATAGGAAGTAGTCCTTAATACCACTGGAAGTATCCCAATTTTGCCAGTAGCTGTTAGTTCCAGACGACAATGCCTCTCCCTCACTTGAAAACTCTTTTATAAGAATGAAAAAACAGTGTACAGGCCAAAACCAGAGAGACTCCCTCTCTCTAGCGACCTCAAATTTTAACATTCACATTTCAGTATATTACCTATTAAATTCCAAAACACGCTTCATCATTTTATAAACCAAGAAACAGACACAAGGTTGCCACGTGTGTCTAGGAATTTCACACATGATGTTCTGAATGTCTGTAAGGAACCCAATCCCTCTTCCTGGAAGCAGGCAAGAGAAGTCATCCTCAAAAGCATGCAACTTGAGAGTTCCCAAAGAGCTCTTAGGAGAGAGGAAAGCAGTGAAGGCAAGTGGAATTTGGAGGAGGAGGAATCTTCTGACACAATTGTTTGACATGGAGCAAATCTTTTTAGCTGGGAGGGGAGTTCAGGCCAGCCAGTTCTGACTACAACAGGGATGAAAAACCTCTGCTTCATCTCAGAAGTCCACACAATTCTGGCACGTGTTACCATTCTCTAAAACCAGGAGCTTAAGCCTGAACCTTACTAAAATTTTGAAGTTTCTCAGGCTACTTAAGGTAAAAGCACTCAGTTCACCACTTTGCCTAAGGTTTTCCCATGTAACTTCTTGGTTTTGAGAAATAACCTGAACTTGATGAATTCCGCAATGCAACAGGGAAGGAAAAGCAAGAAAACCTTCTGCATGTTGCAGGTTGCATCACTAGACAGATGCAAGTTAGAGATGTTTTCTGACCTGATTTTCTTTCTATGCTCATATGCAATGTTTTTATTTCTCATCTAATGGAATCCAAGGGCATTTCCTCATGTATGTAGTCACATTTATAGTGTGAGATATCAAAGAGTTCACCTCTGGCACTGAGATACTTTCAAAAATTTCTGTCACACATGTCTTCATAGCACAGTAGAAGTAGTCATCCATGGCAATTCTGAAGCCGAATTACCTGAAATTGAGTTATGGAAACAAACTACGCGCTGTATGGCACGTCTTACTGAGCTGTGGAAAGATGAAATTTCCATCTTTTACTGTATTAAACTACAGCTGTTCGTCTTTCTCCACATTCTCAAATACAACATGGGAAAGGTCTGAAGTGGGCAATGTCACCTGAGCATTTGCAGGTATTTGGATAAGGAGGAAGGTATTAATTCTGAATCACAAAATTAGACATTAGCAGAGGGCATTACTGTGCTTTCCCATGCAACGTGGGCAAGTAACAACAAAGTGAAGAGCAGACGGGAGAGACAAAGCGGTCACTGACAAGAACAAAGGGACCAAGAATGGATGAAATGTCTCAGGGAAAGTGAAAATGAGAAACAGACAGGTCACATGAATAGCATAGACAGGATCTGCAAATACATAAAACAGAAAAATCATTCAGGGTTTAATGGTACTCTGGCTGAGCTGTTCGGAAGAATGTGTGCTGAGCATTCAATTAGACAAAAGCCCTATTAGCTACTAACGAGCAGAAGCTACCTCTGCTGTTTTAACAGACTCAGTGAACGCACTACAGTTTACTGATATTCTTACATATAGAACAGTAAAATAAAGCGTCATTTTCAAGACAGAGTAAGTAGCAATGTCTGAATAGAGAAACGCAATTTCTGAGTGGCACTTTTTCTTACCTTTCAAACGCTGGCCAGGAAGTCTCTTCACTGAGTTCAGAACCATCGCTGCTACCTTGAAAAAGGTAAGAACGAATGACAGTTTATTTCATCATCTACAACCCAGCTACTTCAGTCATGTCTGTTTCTCCTCAGAATAGTAGATATTAGACCACAATGAAAATATTTTGTGATTTGCTTCAGGAATTTCATTTAAACCGAGGTAGAGATTTGAAGGAACTAGGTCTAGAGCAGTGCTAATAAATAGGAAAGGCATTTTCAAAATTTAACAAACATCCTAAATGCAGATTTGTCCAATTAACACAACAGTGTTGCCCTGAAGAATAATCTGTACAAAAGTAAGTCTGGATATCCACTGAGTAAACACAAAGTAAAGATGGAGGCAATAAAAATTCACACACAGCAGGGGTAATTCCAGCCAAGAGCCATTAAAATCTCAGCACAGACTGAAGTTCTGTCTGTGCAAAGTCCAAGAGAAAATACATGCTTTGATCTGCCAGCCAATTCAACTTAGATGCCTCTTTTCCAAACACTAGCTCAACATCCTCCTATTAACATGATCTGTAAGGGACAGTTGGGTCTCAGCTTATGCTGAACTTTTCCTAAAGGAAGGTCCCAACCTGGTTCACACTAACATTATTGTAAAAGGGATCTGCACAGGGTTAGAAGCTGAGAGACATAAAAGTGGTGTTCCAGTGGAGCTACTGGCTCCTAAGCTAGGTATAAAGGTCTGCACAAAGACAAGAACAATACTCAACAGATGAGTAATTATTTTCTGGAAGTGTCTTTAAGATTTTACATTCTCAGATCATTGACCCTTAAGTAGTCAACTGCTTAAAAGGTTACAGCAACAGGTAGCTTGCCCATAAAAGAAAAGTACAGTTACTTCTACTTCTGTGACTTCCTTTGTAGCTGTGAGGACAACGTACTGAAGAGCCACAGTTGCTACACCTGAGTACGTGTTCTTACTTCAAGTGATTGTCCGCACAAATTTAATCTATCAGCAAACAGCCATTCTGGTGCCACAAGGCACATAAGAAGTGGTTACAAAAATCAGCACAGTTTATATCCAACCCTTATTACTGTACAGATTTAGCTTTATATTAACAAGAACTAGAACTTTAATATGATTAGAGCTCTGTTTGATTGGGGCCCACATGATAGAAACCCACGTAACTAAAGCCCCCTAACAATACTGAATTATGAAGTAATTTTTTATATTTAAAGTAGGCTGATACATTAAAATTTTTTCTGTAATGACATTTTGATGGGAACTATATTAGCTTTGCTAAGAAAGTTATATTTCAAACACTGTACGAAGTACTGTGCAGAAAGATTTAAAAGCTACTGCTGCTTTTTAAGAATGCAGAATAATCTAGAGCAAAAGATCTGAAATGTCATATTTCAGAAAGTGACAATCCTTGTCACAGTATGAGTACACTTACAAAAGTTAAACGAATTTGGGGGATTCAAAAACAGACAGTTTCATTTAAAAAGTTAAACCTATACAGAAATTGCCACTTATACTTTTAAAAGCAATGATAATTTGGAAAAAAAGCGGGCCAAACATCACAGCTATTGATTTAACATTTATATTGATTCCTGTACAGGTCTTAAAAAAATGTAATAAAAACCTGGAAAAGGCTGAATTTTAGCATTTGACTAGCCCTCTAACATCTACATAGAACATGTCTAACATGGTATTTTTAGGTTCTAAAAAACTCTACATTTTTTTCACAACAAAAGTTCTGATACAAAAAAAACCACCTTTCCTGAAAAGCAAAAGAATATACATTACATTCCTCCCTCCAAAACAAAAGAGGTGAAAGGAACTGTTTTTAACTTACTAAAAGTTAGACGCCTAGCCAAATTCTGTTTAAACATTAAGTGCACTATTTGACTATCACCTCAACTGGAAATATTTCATTCATTCAGTACTTTAAAAATATATCACCTTCTTAAATTCTTCTCAAGTATGTACTCAATATTTGGGTTTTTCCAACAACCTCAAGCAGGTCTTCAGGTTAAACTTCATTAACAACTCCTAGGTAGTGTAAGTCCTTTCTATTAAGCAATGTTCTACACAAGTTTTGATTTTATGTAAGAAGCCACTTGACACAAACCACTATCTTCCTGGTTTTCTCTACTGCTAATAAAATTTAAAATTTCTTGTACAGGATTAAAAAAAGAAATCAGAGTTGTGTTTATCTTTACTGCATAACAGGAAGACTTTTTCCTATCTTAGGAATAACAGCAATTAGCAAAATGTTTTTTTCACTAACCACGCTGATGATCAACTTCTCAGATAAAGAGAAATTTTTAGTATTATTTCCACAGAGCTCTAGTACTGCAGCTGAATACAGACGCGAATTTTCTGTTCACGTATGTAGATGGGCATATACATATGCCTATGCTACAGCCACGCAAACAGCATGCGGCTAGGTTCCGAGTTATGCAATAGGGAATGACCACTGCATACCCAATCCCCTCCGGTCACAGCATCCACTCCCTGCTTGAAGTCTGAGGATATTGAGCATTTAACACAGGCTTCCTTTATTCAGAAGTTAGTCCCAAAACTTAAACAGGTGTTAATATAAACAAACCAACCCCAAAGAGTTTAAAAAGTATTCAGACTAAAAATTCTTTTGGCTCCAGTTACATGGTGTTTCTAGAGCTCTAGTCACTATAGATCATGAGTGACCCGAATCTAAAACAGAAAAAAAATTGGTCTGGAGATCTGAAAATCAATTGCCGTAGCACAGTACAGCCCAGCTAACATCATGGAGGTGGACTCCATGCCCTGAAGGTTATGTTCTGCTTTGCTGAGTCTGTGACTATACTGAAAATCCTCAGTTTTATTTGAACTAGTTCATTACCATTTAACTATTGTACAACAAAGTTTAAGTAGCTCAACTTTCACTTGCTAGTTAACCAAGTAAGAATGGTGTAAAGACTGGCAAATGGCTCAAGCGATATTCTGCCAGAGAATCAACACAAACATCTAATATGCCATCACCGATAAGCAGTTTCATCATGAAAAGCTAACAAAGGCAAATAACCAAATGGATAAGACAGGGCAGAAACAGGGGTTTTGTACGGCTGCATAAATCACAAAAAAACCCAGACCATAGGCCCTAAACCAAACAATACTAATAAGGATTAGGGAAGATATGAAGTACTAAAACTCCTGTATGTCCCCCCCTCTTCCTCTCAAATCCAGGCACCTACATGTGCATTTTTAACCTAAAGCATTATACAGTTTTTATATTTACCCTAGCACTAAAGTAGGAGCTCACAATAGCAAAATGGGGTATCCACATTTAGGGCAAGAGACATCTATATATTAATTTAAATGGAATATTAAAAAAACCAAACGTATTTGTTCTGCCTGAAACCCTACCCGAACTTTGATCTTCTGACGCAGGCTGCTGATGACTCAGAGTCCTAAACACCTGGACACTACTCTACAGGGTAAGGAATCAAACAACATTGGCTGTGTAGAGTTCGTCCCTACTGTAAAGGCTGCCAAAAACCTGAAAGTAAATGCATACACTGTATACCTACACCTACACTTCATTTATTTAAAGAGAAATATAATCCCTTGTAGAATTCAACTACTTCAAGATGGTGACTTAATAAAGGAATTCATTAAAATGCTGATATTCTTGTATGCATTTTAGACCATTTTTGGCTTAAAAATGCACTGTTATTACAAAGGCACTCCCTTACATTCACTCACAGTGATTTAAAATACCTTTCTTTGACTCTGCAGCATTAATTTCTCTGATTGAATTAGAATAGAGGCTCAAGTTATTCTCAAGGGCTTGGAGCACACAGATGAAGGCAAATACTTAAGTTCCTTAGTTCTTCCAGAGCTTTCATCCACATCATTGTAGATTAGGAAAAATAAGTGGAAGAAAAATAGTTTGAGAAAGAAAACACTCCAAAGTTAGAACAGAATTTTTATCCAACACTGCTACAACCATAATCCATAAACATGTTTTCTTTGAATTTTTAAACACCTAAAATTACATTCTCAATTTCAGTCAAGTATTTCTGTGTTCTTACTTTGACATCTATTCTTAAGCGGTATACATGTGAGACTGCACCCTTGAGAAAACACCTCCTAAGCAAAATGACTTTGCACCCGGCACATTAAGTGGTGTAAGAGGAGAAAAGCCACACAGACACAATATATGAAAAGAAGGGTCTATTTTACACCGTCCCTGTACCTCTACAGAATTATTTGGACAACTGAGGCGAACCATAAGAAATGCTGGAAATCCAAAACTTCTCAGAACATTAATAAAGGTGAGTGAGCACTGCTGCAGAGATACTTAAGAGAACGCTTACGGAAGAAAAGAGTATTTTAAAAGTATAAGAAAATCAGAGTATTAGAAAACTGTGTATTCTTAAAATCTAATGAATAAAAGGAAGTTTCATGCTATTTCTGAGTTGAACCACAAACTAATAAAAGCATCTTAATTTATCCTACTTTCAAGTGAGGAGGTGACAGCAGGCAAGTACATGCATGCAGGAGAACAGCTGGGAAGAGTGTGCAGGTGGTTCCTTCAACCCAGCCAGGAGCAACACTCAGTCCTCCAAAGGGCAAGCTCACTCTTTTGAAAGAGTATTACAGCAACCTCACCAAAACACAGCAATTGCACAACAAAACTATAGTAGCTTTAAGACTTACTGATAGCAAGGAGTGGGGGTTTTGCAATGAACTTTCACTGTGAAGTAAAGGAATGTGACCCATTTTACTCAAAGCAGATATTCTGGATCGTCTGCACAAAATATATTTTCAGTGGCATTCACCTGTCCATATTATCGTGTGTTATCTGTCAAAACTCTCTTTGCAGTCAACAGAAATAAAGTGAGGTTTTTAAGGACACAAGTCTTACAGCCTCTTTTTAGCCACCCACCTAAGAATGAGATGAATCAATATCCCTGAAGAGCTTAATTCTCCATGTGATCATAAAGAGCTCCAAATGACTAGCTCAAATGCAGCTGTCTAAATTATGACCATCTAAAACTTAGAAACTATTTCCTCTTGTTACATTCCTGAATTCAAGAGAACATTTCCCATCTGATATTGTATATATGACTGGTCAAGTGTTTCTTCTTTCTAATTAGGATAGCCTTGACACTGCTGGAAAAAGTTTTTTCACTTTTGTTAAGGTAACAAGCACCTATGATATAAAGTAAAATGGCAACAGAACCAGATGTCCATCATCACTTCAAGGTGTGTTTTTAGTTTAGACACACATGCACTGTTGAATTAACTGCTCAGTTTTAGTCTGATTATGTGTAGAACAGAATTTCAGCCAGTCCTGAATCTCTAACTGATCTCTACCACAGATTAAAAGCTGCTATCATAGAGGTAAATGAAGAAATCCAAGTGGAAGAGTCCTTATGTATCTGAAGAAGTTGGTGTGGTCACCACTGGAAAAAGAAACCGTACTCTGATGAATCTTCATAACATGCCTATAAATGGCTTTACTGAATCGTAAATGGACTACAGTGATCTGTTAACAGCACAGGCGACTCGGACACGTGGCCTGATAAAAAAAATGCACGAACTCACATACTCTTAATGATTTAGATAAAGCATCATAATGGCGCAGTGCTGCCCTCAAACCTCCTACGGACACTATAGTTACGTTGCTGCTTTTTTGATTTTTGATATAGAGGCAGATTATATCAGATCCTCCAATGTGAAAGGACTGGACAGGTCTGAACGTTTCCGAGCCCTCTAAACACAAGAATGATTTAAAGTAGTATTATAGTCATTTTTAGGTCACTTTCAAGCTGCTGGAATAACAGAAACACTGTCCATATTTTGAAGAGGGATCATTTATCCAAAAAGTTAAGTCCTATATAGGCTTACGTATAAGAAAACGTAGTCCTGTTTCTACAGCAACAGATTTAAATCCGCATTTACGGGCAAGGTGAGCAATAACATTCTTTTCAGTACACACATTCTGAAGAAGTTTTCTTGACCATCTTTTGAAGTTGTGTTGTAGAATACTGTAAACCTCCTCTCTGCTGCAGTGACTGTACTATTTCCAAGTACTAAGTAAACAGACTACTTCAAACATGGAGGAACTTAGCAGCTTCAATCAACTTCCTTAAATACTGCTGAAGCAGCAGTACAGATCGCCAGACAACTTAAATTTTCAAAAATTCTTCAGTAATAGATACTGCAAGCCTCCAGAACTTACTCTCTTCCTCCGTATGTATTTTTAGCACCTCTACTAATCTTCTGTGTCACTGGCATTTTCATAATGAAGAAGCAGCAAAAATAACATTGATGCTAGACTTTCAAGAGTGACAAAATTAAAGTATCCAAGTATGGGGAGGCTGGAAGTGGAAGAGAATGGGAGAGGGAAAGTTCTAACCACAAATTATGATCTTACACAAAATGCATATGGTTGCTGTTTTACAAGTAATTTATAAGTCTTCTAACGTGGCAATTTTGTCCCAACTTGTAAGGGTGACTACATCAAGTCAATAAGGTCATGCCTGAGCTAAGCAAGAGAACAGAGCTGAAAAATTCAGAGATGAGACAAAACAGGAAAACCTTGTACTCTCCAAAATGTCCAGATGGTGACTGGTTTCTAACTGTACCCTCCAGTCCCCTACCACGGAAGAAGAGGAGCAACACCAGTTGTATCATTTCGGGGGATATAAAAAAATAATCTGCTTTTTCGTAATTTGTCAGCATGTAGCTCACGTTGTATAAATTAGGATGTCCTTCTCCACCTATATTTCTCAAGTTTATTCTAAAAGATAATTATTTCAGTATAGTACCACTGCCTGTACAATTGCCAAGTAATCATGCTAAGGTCTTTATTAAAAGACCATGTACTGCAGGGGTATGTTTACAGCTCCTACCTATTGAAATTCCGCTAGAAAGGGTGGAGCTTTCTGCCTGCCCTCGGGATGGGACATGAGGCTCCATGACGCTGTCATCCAGTAGGTGCCTTGGTCCTGCGTTGGGGAATGTTGCGCTTTTAAATTCAGCCGTATTCATTTTGTGTATGAAACTAGAAATGAACAAGGATAAAAATTGTTACAACATTATCTCTGATACATTTCAAAAGCTGTTGCTCTAAAATCCTGAAGGACTGTATGCAGTGTTTTCTGAATGCAAAACTAAATTATGGCTCCAGTCATGAGCAACTGTGTACAAATTGTACTATCTGCAGGAATTCCTAGTTTTAAATCTGGAACAAAGAGAAAGTCAGGAATACTTCAAAAATACATTAAATATCCTAGGGTATTTCTGTCTTACTATAACACATAATTGAACTGCAGAATTTCATTCTAGCTCACAAAAGGTAAACTTACACAATGTAAGTTAAGAGATCACTAACTGAGTAGCTACAACCTTGCATTTTTGAAAGATGACAAAGGAATTGATGGTACAAAGATTAAGATATTAATTAGAAGTACACCTAAATAGAAAAAACCTGAAGCTTTTACTGTAGAAAGTGATACGAAAGTCTACGAAGGAGGTCTTATCATAAAAATACCAATAAAGTAATAATTTCAGTTCATATTTGAAAGATTTACACTGGCATTGAGTTGCTGTGATAGTTTTGTCATTCAGAAAGAGCCTATTTTGGCTAACTCATTGGCTTTTCTTTTCATCATAACAGCCACACAGTCTTCCTATCCTGACTAATTCTCTTTTGCTGGGAGATGACCGCTACAGTTCTGAGTTCGATCTCTTGCCACAAATCATGCTACTTCTTAAAAGCAAAGCTTTTGTATTGAAAGATGATACATCACAGAGCTCAGGTTAAATAAAATGCTGACTTGTATCCCAGACTGTGACATTTCCTGTGCCCATGTGGTATCAGGTTCCTAGGCGAAGGGGGTGTTGGTGGTAGCAAAGCTCCTTCAGCCGCCACATTTTTGCGTCCACTTTGTGGAGATGCTCCAACTTCAAAGCCTGGGAACAAAAAAGACATTACTTCTGAATAAATTCTGCATTACTGTCAGGGTTTCTTCTAAGAGAACTGTGGAAGAGTTGCACAAAACTTCCTAAATTCGATTTGTAAGAAACAGCCTGTAATAAAACTCATTGATATACTCCTATTGATAAATAAAAAACCTGTACTTGGTTTTTTTGCACAGGATTAAAAACAAACACACTTCTTTCAAATAGACCATCTAGTTACAAGTATTTTGTATGTCCTAAAGGTTGCTGCATTAGCTACATTCAACAGGTCCCATTCATTCTACGTTTTGAAACTCCTGCCTTCAACCACTTTTGGCATTGATCAAAAATAATGTACGTTTTTGGAAGCAGATTATACCATGAGTAGTTTAGATGAAGGCCTTTCTGTCTAGACGCAAAGAATGAATATTTAATAGCTCTTCACCCCAAATGACACTAACTAGTTGGTGCCACAATACATACAAGAACCTAAAAAACTGACTCAATTCATTGAAAGATCACTTTAGACTTTTTATTACAAATATACAGTGTTTATACTTCACACGTCTTTATTAGCCTCAGGCAAATATTTTCCACGTTTGCAACTCCAGAATAATGCATTTGACAACCTCAAGTCTTCTCACATTAAGCATTTACCTACTAAGTCTTCTCTGGAAGCGGCAGAGTGCGGGGTGCTGGTCCCTGGTTCTATCTTTAACGAAAGTCTGCATTAAAGAAGCATTAAAAATTACTTTATGAGGAAACAGAAGCATATAAAAGTAAGTTTGAGAAAAATTAGTTTTTTGAATTTACAATTGAAAGTTGCTTATTTCTATAATTGCAAGAAACATTGAAGTTAATACAAACCACGCACAGTTATCTTCAGCACGCACTATTTCCAAACCTTCTTTTTTTCTGGACAGAAAACCCCCTACTACTGTGACAGGGCCCGCAGTTCAAAAAATGACATGCTAAGGCATCATGCAGTAAGTGAGCCTATTGCTTCCATTCACATAGACCAGGGCTGGCTTGCGATACCATGCTGAAGGAGGTCCAGACTCAACAGCAAAACCTCGGCTACGGCACAGCCCTGCAAGCCCTTCTGCATCAGGGCACCTGACGTGGCTGGCACAGCTGGCCACAAGCAGCCAAACAGCCACCACTCGCCATCTTCACCCTCTGTGACAGCAAAAACTCAGTCTACGCTGTTAAAAAGCTGTGGTCAAGCCACATTGTGGAAGGAGCAGGGAAGAGGCCGTTGCTCAGCATTGGCACCACCCTCCAGGAGAAACACAGTCACACACGAGGCAGGACCTACACACGTCTGGGACTGCCGACACATACGTGAAACTCAGTGGCAATACCACTACTCTGGCAGAAAAACTAGGAAGAATGAAAAGTACAGAACTGCCCCTCACCTCAGCTAAAGTATTTATTCCTACTACACTTCATATTTTAAATTTTTCTATAAAGTGCACTTGCATGCAGCACCAAGCCTTTTGTCTTTACTTTTCTAAAAGCCAAAATCCTTCTTCTGTGTTTTGAGAAATACATTATCAAGCAGACTGCATCCATAATTCAAGATTTGTCTGTAGCAGGCACTTAAATGCTATTTCCAACTGTACCACCAAGAGGGCAGACTCCAGGAAGATCAAACATATCTTGTTCACACAATCAGCAGAACTAGAATCTTTGAAATTAGCAGGGTTGGAAATGCATCTACTTAATTTCGGGTAGAAAAAGTTTGAACTTTGGCAGCTCCTCTCCCTCTCACCCACAGAGAGTTTAGCAACGATTCATTACAAATTATAAATTTTGCTGTTTAAAGTAAAATAAAATCCTTTAGGAAGGAAAAAAAAAAGTATTCAAGTCACAACGGCTGTTCTTTAAACTCAGCATTTTTGCAAACACCTCAGGGGATAAAAAGTATAATAGTCACTTGTAGTAAGAAAAGTTCTTCAAAATACACTCCTCCCTCATAAAATGTTCAGTCTGAAGACGTACAAAACCCACAGGCATAAAAACAGACTTTCTGAATAGCAGCCATGTTTCTGCATTACGTGCAATTGTCTCCGTTTATTTCCCTGCTATCAAAACGTGGGTTGTACAGGAGGAAGAAACCGTAGTTCCTTCAGCAATAAGATTTCCCTAGTAGCGAGTCCCACCTAGTGAAGGTGGAGGAAGGTGGAGTGTGGAATTCATGAAAACAATACGTCACCAAGCAGCAGACACTGCAGTTAAAAAAAACAGGGTTTGTTTTTTCCTTTTTTTTTTTCTTTCCCCTCCAAATGTTTGACCACAGCATTTTACTCTCAGTGGTAACCAAGCAATATTTTCAAAAACAGGCTATAGGACATATCAGCAAAAAGGTAAAGTCAGATGCTTGCATACAAACACACAGAGAACAATTTACAAATCTTAGAAGGGAAGCCAAGCATCTGAGGCCTTGTTAACTGCTCTTTGACACAAACTGAAGGGTCCCCAACTGCCGCCTTCAGTAAATCCAAGTTAGGGCTATTAAATGGTAAAGCGCATCTGTTCCTCTAGAGCGCATACCCCTTCCACCATTCAAATGTAGCTACACAAGGAACCAATTCACAGAATCACAGAATCACAGAATAGTAGGGGTTGGAAGGGACCTCTGTGGGTCATCTAGTCCAACCCCCCCACCGAAGCAGGGTCACCTACAGCAGGCTGCACAGG
>Ga0065711_1002666_pt1 | contig 37116 bp, 19 predicted proteins | sample Hoacrofraction12_FD_59098 | JGI IMG/M metagenome (GOLD analysis project Ga0065711, IMG submission 59098) | Hoatzin crop microbial communities from Cojedes, Venezuela - Epithelial fraction 12 v2 (version 2) | ecosystem: Host-associated > Birds > Digestive system > Esophagus > Crop | place...
CTCCTTTCAATGGAAAGCATAGTGGGTGCAGTACAAGTTTCAGTTCTAGAAAAAGATAAGAATAGTGTATATTCTTGCAAAGTCAGGAAGCCAGTGTGAGGTTGTGTAAGTTGGGTGTTCAAGGCCTCCTCTAAATGTTGCCCTTCTTTGGAAAAAATCGTAGTTGAATGATAAATGGATATCTACAGCCAAAATGTGAACAGAGGCCAAAGAGGACTGCAGAGCTCTGTTTTGCTATTTTGAATCTTTTGTTTAATTTTTAGCAGTCAGAATATTTTGATTCTGTGCATATTTATAGTGCCTAGGGCAGTGATAGAGGGTGAAGTGATAATAAAGGTTTTTAAATGTATCCATCCTTATGTTTCAAATCGGAGCCTGAAAATGGGTTCTTACGATGCTTAGTAGAACACTTAGAACAGTTTGTGGCATACTTTGTTTAGATAAGACAATTCCTACAGAGTATCATAAATGCAATTAAAAAAAAATAGGTTTAGCGATTTTAAATACAGCCAGGAATCCTCCTGATGGGGGAAATCAGGGACTGTATGGTAGGCCCATGTGATGTGGAACAGATGGCTTCTGTATGTCTGAGTAAATTACAAGAAAGTTGGTTTGCATTGCTGCTGTCTGATATTCCTGGGCAAGAATTATGGAAGATGCTGAGCACCCTCACTTCATGACAGTAGGGGCTGTTGTGTGTTGAAGTGGCTTGCAGTTGATGCCTTTTAAACAAACGCACCAAAACCCCTCCCCAAAACCTGCGTTTATATAAATGGATGTAGAACTTCCTTGGATTATCCTTTTGTCTGATATCACACTTATTAATATCATTTGGAATACATTATGTGTCCATATCTCAATTGTCTCTGAACGGGAGGGTAGCATAAAAGCTGAGAACTTTCTCAAGTTTGTGTTGTGAACCTGAGGGAACAAACCCAAGGAACAACAACAACAAAAAATCCAAACACAGATTTCAGGTGTAGATCAGGTGAAGACTAGACCCATCGGGCCGTGGTAAGTGTGCTTACTTAAACCGCTCGGCTGGTGAAGACTGCAGTGCATTCGGAGTCGTTACCTTTTTGCAGTCTGTGGTCTGGGAAGATTTGGCCGGTCTTGTTCTGGGTGTGTTGCTGCCTGTAATATTTTTGTAACAGAAGGGACATGGTAGAATGTTACGATGGGTCTGTCTCCTTTGCCTTTTTTTTTTTTTTTTTTTTAAAAGCAGTTTATAAAACTGCATTGTGTTTCTGGAAGTTTTAAATACATAGCCTCATATAGATTAGTATTTAAAAAAAACATAGGAACTTTTATTGTGGTTGGTTGTGTTTGGTTCTAATTTTCTTAAAATTTTTTATTTTACAAGCATGAGCCAAGCCCCACTATCCTATATCTTGGGAACGGCTCCTGCACATTATAAGTGAGCTTTGGTAGCATCAGGTGGCTGCAGCAGAGCCACAGTAGCCGAAATGTTCAAGTTAGTGAACGTTTGAATTGGGATTGCAGGTTCACTGCAGGAGCCAGACTACGCTGGTGAAGGCTCCCAAGAAGGGAGTGGGAGGTAGCGTAGTACGGGCGACCTGTGTAAAACTTTCTCGCTGCATTATTGTGAAAGAGGGAAAATTTGGGTTTGTTCTGTGGCCTGATCTGTTTTGCTTAGTCTGTTTCTGTCTTCTAAAATTCAAAATTTGAGAAACTTCTTTTCCAGCCTTGCAGTAAATGCAGGCATCTCGGGTGCTCTAAAATGGAGGCAGGGCTACTAAGGAAAGCATTTCACGCGGTAGCGGGAGGGGATGTTACCTCACATAGACGGGTAGCTGAGAACTTTTTAAAAACTACGTTAATGAACAGGAACACCAAAGATGGAGGGTGCTGAAGGCAGCTCAGACCGTGAGTGGAGTCTGGCTCCTCGTGGGTTCGCCTTGTGCTCACGCGTGCTGGTGAACAGCAGCGGCGTTGCTGAGATTTCGTGTTCTGTAAATGTTCTCATATGTTGCGTTACTGACGGGTAGGATGAAAGCATTTTGTGGGTCAGCGTGCTGCTCGTTTCCTAGCAATGAATTGTATACTAAAATGTGCAGCTTCTGTCCTTTGCATCTGTGAAAACCTCTGAGCCTTTTAATCAACGTGATTTTTTTAAAAGCTAATCACAAACTAGGGTAAAAAAAGAGAAAAAAAGCTTATAGAAGCCTTTTTTTGAATTGGCGTGTGGTTCCCTCGGCGAGATCCGGAGTGCCGGGATGCCGATGGCCGGCCTCGGCGCGGCTCTGCTGGGGCGCGTTGGCCGTACCAGATCCCCCGCGAAGGCCCCGCTCCCAGCTCGGCGCAGGAGCTGCTGCAGCGTCTGCTCCCTGCGCTTTATTTACGGAAACAGCGGGCTGGGACGGATTGCGCCGAGGCAGCGTGCGAGGAGGGAGGGTCACAGCACATGCTCAGTCCCGTCAGTCCGAGGGCGAAGTTTCTGCGTTCTGCGTGCAGGCTTAGGTCATAGCACAAGCTCAGTGAAAGCTCGCTGAGGTCTCTCAGACTGCATGTGCCTCCATTTTGAGTTGGTAGAGTGGAAAAGGCAGAGTTTTAGCTGTGAAGTAGAGGGTTCAGGAATACAGCTGAACCCACAAGAGCCTGTCATAGTCATGGATGATCCATTCAGCCCCTGCAGGTAGGCTGCATCACTCTGGCCTCCCCTAAAGAATGATGATTTTTTGCTGTTATTTGTGACTTCTGAAATGTTGCTGAAATCATTTCGTTCCTATTGCATGTTCCTCAGGAGCCGGTAATCCCGTCAGCGGGGCTGCGCAGCCGTTCGCGTGGTGCATGAGGGCACTGAGCTGGCTCAGGGGTGCATGCAGCAAAACGTTGAAGCTGTGTGGGCTTTTTATTTTCCTCTTTTTTCTTTTTTATTTCCCTCCCCCCCCCCTCGTGGTGCAGTTTTCATTTCGGCTGCGCTGTCGGCGTGCCAGCCCCGTGGCAGGTCCGGAGGGAGCTGCGGAGGCGGGCGGCGGGGCTGCCGGCGGGGCTGTCAGGCTGGGCCTGCAGCAGCCGCCTCCGAGCCCGGCGCAGGGAGAGCAGCAGGCAGGCACCGGTTGCTCTGAGGACGGGTGGCTCTCGCTGGGGTCGAGGGACAGTCGTCCTGCTGATACTCTGCAAGTCTTAAGGAAAAAAAAAAAAGTAGGCAGCATGATTCTGCTTGCTTGTCACACATGCGGTGAGCATGTATGTATCTAAAATGCAGCAATGCTGCCTTATGCATCGGCAGCTTGTCCCATGACAGCTGCGTGAGCGATACCCACCTCAGTTTTACCGGGTAGCAAACCACTTTAATTTTTAGGCTTATCTAAATAAAAGAGAGGACTTGAGCTCTGCAGTTTTGTGCAGTGATAGCAGGGTTGCAACTTGCTTGGAGGTCCTTGCGGGACAGCCATCAGCGACTTGTCACTGTTAAATATAAACGGGTTTGAGGGGAATGGGAGCAAACTTGATTCCGCAGTGTGTTCTCCTTCACAGTAGTGTCTGAACTTGTGCAAAACTGGGTGCTGTTCTGCTGTGGCCCTCTGCCCAGCCCGCTGGCCTGCAGAACTGATCTGGCCCCGTGGGGGCTGTCGCTGAGGGGCAACACTGCGAGCAGGGGAGCGGGTTTGCGAGTTACTGGAGTGTGTTGAGTTTGAAGGAGACGGGATGGTTTGCGCTGCTCATAGTGACATCTCTGGAACTTCAGAGCAGAAGGATGACTACCAGCTTTGCACACGTAGTCGTCCACCTGTGCAGTGTGCGTTACCGGGGGTGCCTTCCCGCTCTTGGTGGAAGCTGAGGAACGAGCGGTGAAGAAGACTGCACAGTTTTGCCCCTGTTAGTGCCGTGTCTGTATCTGTATGTCATCTGAAGTGTCATTCCCTTTTCCATTTCCTTTTATACCTGTAGAGCATATAAGTCAAGAACACCTATTTATTGTGGGTCGCTGGTCATTTTTTGCCATGGGCTGAAGCAAAATCATGCTGACGATTAGAGAGCACGATAGCCTTGAACTTCAGCCTGCCCGAATCGCCTCGTAGTTGAGAGGGTTGTCTCCGCAGGCCTGGGCTTTAGAAGCATTCTTATTCCTAATAAAGGAGCTACAGGAATATGACACTGCTCTGCAGGAATCCAGGGGCAGGACACCTTGTGTCCTTAACGTTTGTTTTACACGTTGACTTCTAAGCAGAGGACGATGCATTAAGGGATGGGGAGGGTACAAAGCAGTTTGTCTGGTGCTGTTTTTCAGTGATAAAACACATGCATTTAGAAAAGATTTGAAGAAAATGCCACTTCTAAACTTAAAATGAAACTTTGGTCATGCTTCTTTTTAAAAACTATTAAGGTTAACCTACAATAGCACAGGTGGAAAAAAAATGAAAACACCTCTAGATTGTAACAAAACAAAATCTGATTGTCAGACAAAAGTATTACATTTGGCAAAGCAAATCCTGCTGGAATAATATGCCAAATAAGGCATTCTTCCCTTGATCACTTGCACATGAGAACTTGGGGATGTGGTGTTGGCTGTAACGGCTCCCAGAGCTCCCCCATGAAGGATGCGTCTGCTGTCCCTGCTGTGCTTGTATAGAGTCGCGTGGTTCCTGTTCCTAGCGGAAGTATAGTTACTCCCTGTCCCTACTTTCAGTGTTTTTTGAGATCTCAGTTTTTTCTTTCCACATGCTTCAACACAAAGATCTTTCACCTGTACTGCCAGCTGCGGGGTTGGTCAGCCAGTTTGTTTACAATGAGAGCAGTTCCTTGGGTTTGTGCATGGGTGTACGACACTGTCACGCTTGGGTTTAAAAAAAAAAAAAATAACAACACAAATAGAAAACCAGCCATCCCCCAAAAAAGCCAAACCAAATAACCCGTTAGTGGTAGGAGAAGGAAGGCTGCCTGCTGCAAGTTATCTGTGGCAGTGGCAAGATATGGGGAGTGCTGTGAAGACGCTCTCTCCTGCGTGCGACTGCGGAGCGTGCCCACGCGGTTACTGCTGATGGTGAGGGCTGAAGCTGGCCGGCTGCCCAAGAGATTCTCTCCAGTTCAGAGGCTGTTGGGAGGTGGTCTGGTGAGTTGCAGTTCCACTCCAAACAACTGTTTGAAGTTACAGATATATTACGGGAAGCGCTTGCGTTTTGTCCTTTGGATGAAGAAATAGTGGCCAAGTACTCGATGGTTTTACTTGCCTTTGTTCTGGCTTCATTTCAGCTTTTTTCAAGACTTCAGTAGTAAGGTTACCTCTTCCCCCTTCCTTCCAGCTCTTTAGGGTGTAATTTGTTTTAATTAGAGCTTTGTGTTTCCAGGTGTATGGCAGAACTAGGGAGTATCTTCAAGCTTGGTTTATGCTTCGCATTCTTCATGCTTATCACCTTTAACACGTGCTGTTGCTTCTCCGTGTATCTGCTGCTCAAGGGGGCGGGAGATTTGTGTTGCCAAGCAAGCTAAGAGACCGAGCGGTAGATCATTGCATCGAACCTCGATGAAGCTGTATGCAAAAAATTAGCTGCTAAGGTGCTGCCTGGTTCCACTGTCCTGCACGTAAACTGTGATGGTGCTGGAGAAATGGTGCTGGTGCAGTATGTAGTGTGTTTTAATAGTGAATATTTGCTCTGGGCAGTGCAGAGGTGCTGCCTGGCTGTTCTAGAAACTACACAAGATAAACTCTTAAAGCAACATAATTCCATGTTGAACTCATTTACATACTTACTAATCAGTGCAAATGTTGCTTGCAAATAATAATGTTCTGGTTCTGTTAAAATCACATGTAGACCAGATTAAAAAAAACACTTTGTATTATGTAATGGTTTCCACTTAATTCATTTTTTTAAAATTTCGATCAGAATACTGGTGTCTTCCTTATTTGAAAGTAAACAAATATTGGCAAATAAATATTAGAGAGTGATCAATGATATCTACAAGCAAAATACTGCCCACACAGGTAATTCCGACATGGAGAGAATGCTGCTTTCCTTGCAGTAACTTGTGCCTCAGAACGGCTGTATTACAGTTGCTTCTGTCCAGCATTTTGAGATGGGGACGATACTTCCTAAAGACTGGATTGACAATTTTCTCATATGTAAACCTGATGAAAAATAACGTTTTCTTAAAAAAGCTTTTCTGGTCTGACTCAAACCTCTGCAACTCCTTCCTTCTCCAAACAGCAGCATGGGTGCAGAACACCGAGCCCTCCGCTTCTGTAACGTTGTGACTCTGCAGTCAGTCAGCAGGTTTGAGCTTGTCCTGAAGATACCAATGCTAGTACGTGTTTATTCACTCCTGCTTTAGATTGGGCAGTCGCTAAAAATGGCCCCGTTTTGAGTTCGTTTGTCTGCAATACAGGTTTGATTTTTTTTCCCACTTGGAACACAAAATTGCTTGTGGGTTTTTTTTATTTTTTATTATTATGACACACTGTTGCAACAGGTTTTAAACAAAACTTAAACTTACTAGAGGCTGGCCATTAGCAAAAGTATTTTCTGAGCATTAAGGTACTTCTAGAAAAGGGGTTTTGAAATGTTGCTGAAAAAAGAAAGTCTTAAGGCACACGTGCCAGCTGGACACGTGAAATCGGGTAACTTGAAGTAAATTTTTTTAATGTAGAAAATTGTTGGAAAAAGCTACGAAGTCATAGTTTAATCTGTAAATTGATATTGATCCCCATATAACAAAAACAAAACAATGTGACTAAATGTCTTTAGGCAAGCATTGCTGTTTGTTTCGAAGGGGGAGGCAGGGAGCCAGCTGTGTTATGCTGAGGCACCTGGCATTCAGGTTTGTGGTGGCTGTGGGGCTTTTTTGGCTGAAGGTTGAATGGCCTCACCCTGATTGTCCCTGTTGTATTTGGAACTGTGTAATGGAAGAACATAACATGTGTAAGGACGGTCTTGCTGGGCCAGACTGAAGATCCGTTGGTTTCAGTGTCCTGGCTCCCAGCAGGGCCCAGAAGCAGATGCCTGGAGGAAGCAAGAACAGAGCCGTGATGCAGGACAGAGGCTTGTTGTGTTTGTGGGCAGTCGATTTTGCATCACTGTGGTGAAATCTTACGACTTCAGTGCTGCAGAGGAGCAAATGTCTGTAAAGCTCTTCTTTGTAGTGTCGTCTTTGCAGACAGAGCCTGCATAGCATCAGATGAGGGAGGAGCGTGGCAAGGGAGGTTCTCAATTTTGTTTTATGGATGCACAGAATAAAAAGAAACAGAATGTCCTAGCAAATTAATCTGTTGAATGTAATGCCAGTCTCTTTCAGGCCCTGATAAACTATTTTTTAACCAGCTGGAGCGGAGTAATTTTATTCTCTCCGGTTTTGTCCCTCTAGAGATGGAACAAAATGATCCTTGCCAGATGTTTTTAGAACTGCCTCTGAAGAGCACTTTTTTCATCTTGGGTATTAGACTATTTGCATCAAGGGATTTTTCTAAAAATCCTTTTCTTGACACTTTCTTTCCTGACTACTTCAGATTTATATTAATTTCACAGAAATCACAAACATCTAGGAATTGCCTTACTGTATCACACTTTCAATTTATGTAACCAATTATCTTGCCAACAATAGTGACATCTTGGCTACATCAATGTTAAAGTGTCTGATTGCAATTTATAATCTATTCTGCCTACAATATATATCTCTAATCTGGTTTTGGTTTTATTCAGTAAGCCATTGGTTTTCTTACCAGGCTTTGTAGATAAACCAAAATATCAGAAGATGAATTGTTTAGTGCTGTAGCTTGTTATTGCTTATTAAAACCAAAAAACCATAACCCCCCCAAGACCTTGCATATCCTAGCTTTAAGCAGTGTCTTCTCTCGTTTAATCTTTCATCATATAAAAATAATGACCTCTTCTATCTGTTTTTGCACGTTTCCTTAGCTAACAATCTGTCCTCACATTGTGATGGTTGAACACACAGTAGTCACTGTTCTCGTACCCTTTCTGGTCCTGACTTCAGCGAGCCCTGTCCCCTCCGACGGGCTGTGTTCCAGGATGGCAAGAGCTGCCTCGACCCATAGTGCTTGTGGTTTAATTGCTGAAACTTCGTTTGCACTGTGAATTTTGCCTTAGTGATACGCATATGTTGCAGTAGGCCGTGGTTTTTAGCAAGCTGGTTTGGAAATCCGTTTTTGGAGAGCTCCAAAGAGAATCAAAAAGACTGTTTGAGAGGTAGTGTGCGGCTGAGTGATGTGATGGGTTTAAAAACCTTTTTCTGTTGAAGCATCCCTCTAGTTCAGTTATGGATGACCTCAGTATACAGGGTCAGGAATGATTATGCCAAGAGTGGTAAATGGGTAGCACAGAACGGTGTCCTACATGGGACATTTGGGTTGTGGTGTTTTGGTGGGTTGTGTTTTTTCAACTTAATGATAGCATTAAGTTATCTTTGTGTTTTCTGAGTCATTGCTGGCTAGTGGCAGTGTTTCAGAGAGCCGATGGAAGTGCAGTCCGTGGTGCAGAGCACTGAGTGTCTGGTGACCACAGCAGAGCGGAATTAAACCATGTCTGTTGCTGGATGAAGCAAACAGGTGGAGAACGCAGTTGGCTCAAGGTGATACTGCAGTAGTGCCACCTCCCTCACGCCCGTCTGAGGTGTGTAAGTCAGTATCAAAATGTGCAGTTACTGCATAGCAGGTTTCTTGCTGAACTTTGGTCGTAAAAAAGAAAACATGAAAGTAGGAGTATCACAATTTCTAAGATTCCGTCTTGTACACACGATCCCAGACCTTGAAGATCAACCTTATGTATACAGCTGCTAGCAGAAGCCTGGCTTCCTAGCAAAGATCGTCAATGTGCTGGGTGAGGAGCTGACTTGGATTCATGTCAAGGATAGGACAGAGGTAGGTCAGTGCGGAGACGTGCTGCGCAGAAATCTGCAAATGCCTTGTGCCTTGGGGAGCACTCTGGGGAGCTTGGCTGCGAGTTTCCAGCCTTGACTCCTGTATGGCGCTGGCAGTGCCGTAAGAGCAGTTGGTGGTGCAAGTCCTGAACCCGAGTTATCCTTAGGGCTGCTCTGGTGGACTTCATGGCAGCTCGGCCTCCGTCTTGTGGTCGTTCTTTTGTGACCGTGTTTCGGTCCTCGATGGCATTGAAATGCTGCGTTATTCTCGTGGACAAAGACGACCAGTTGTGCCAGTCTTTGCGTACGTGGTGCGAGTCTGGTGTGCAGTATGGACGAGGAGGCAGAGGATAAACAGAGAGGGTTAAACTGGTTTTTGTATTGGAAGTAGTGCAGGAGCTGCTGTTGCCAGCCTTCCTTCCTTCCTTTCTTTCCTTCTTTCTAAAGGTGATAAATTAAAGCTCTGCACCACCCTGTGCTGTCTCCTGTTCCTTTCTCATCCTCACCTCTGGACTGTTTCCTCTCGGTGGTGCTGCTTTTGGCCTTGAACCTCCAACCTCCCCCGTGGCGTTGGAATTGAGAGGACAAAGCTGTATTGAACTGAACATCCTCTCTCTTCTCTCCGCACTGGTTGGAGCAAGCCTCTCTCGGATTAGAGCGTGCTGGTTTTGCCCTGCTCTGCTACAGGAGCTTCTTGCCTCTTTGATATTCAGTCGCAGGCTTCCATCTCCTTCCTGACCAGCCCCTGTTTACTTTGCAGAATACAACGTTGTCATGGCAACAGGTTACTTTTCAAAGGGAACATCTTGTCATTATATTTAATCCACTGCAGCTGAAGAGGACTGAAATATTAAGTTGTTGTTGCTATGGATACTGCTTTGTTACATCAGTTTCTTTTGTGTCAGATTTCATATACGGTGTTGGGTCCTCTCTTTTCTTGCCCATAGAATAAACACAGAGTGCTGTTCCATTATTATTGTAATTGCTCTCCGCCAATATAATTTAGCTTTAAAATCTACAGTGCATTTTAGTTTCCATAGCAAAAATTTTCCTTCCATTTGCAAACCCATTCTTGGGGATGTGGAAACAGTCAAAATTATTTAACAGATTGTGTGCCCTTGCGGAGTGATCAGCTTCGTGCCCTTTTTTAAGAAAAAACCCACAGAAATGTGCTGTAGTGCAGTCCGAAAGAGCTTCCTGCACAGCAGCTTAGTTCAGTGCAGCCCTCACCTTTTGGGGCAGGGGGAGGGAGTACCTTTAGGGTCTGAATATAATCCAGAAATGGCAAACGAGTGATGAAAAGGCACACGGAGTTATTTCTCTGGACGTTTCATTTTCATGTGAGGACTCATGTTTGGGGTAGCCCCACTGAGTTTCCCCAGCGAACACCACGTGAATAGTTAGGAGCCGAAGGCCCATCCAGAACTTTCGTTTTTATCTTGGCAATTACTTACAGGATGCTCCAGCATCCCACGATCAGTCTTGACTCTTCTATGTTGTATTTATCGTAGTCAGTGCGGTGCAACTGAAGAAACTGGGAGTTGGGGGCTGTTTGGCCTACTGGTATTTTCCTATCTAAACAGAAAATAGCTGAATGTTCTGTTGAAGTACAAAACCTACTTGTGCAGCCTTTGGCTGGTGTGAAGGATTGTAGCTGGCAGAAGCCGCATAGACATGTTTTGAGTTTGACTTGCACTGACTGGTAGAGATGTGCCTGGCTTGAGAATGAATTCTGGGAGTAAAGGAAGAGCATCAGCGTTTTCTGTTGCCGGTTTCTCCTTCATTCCTCGCAGGGAAACGTTCTGACACCTTGTAGCTGAAAAAATGTATCCTGGTAGTTAATTTATAACTTTGTTGTAAATATAAAATTGATTTTCTGGTTCAGTCATTTCTTTGCATAACCTGAGAACAAGAGGACAGTGTCAGATCATGTCTGACAAAAATGTGCATTGAAGAAAACCATTTCTGACGTTCTCGTTTTTTCTAGGAGACTTCTGGCACGTATTTTAGAGCGGATCTGCTTACCAGGCAGGTAGCATTGCTTAGACATCACGACCTAGGATTATTGCAAGACCTGTGTTTATCCCTGTCTGACAGGCTCTCCTCTTGGGTTGGCCTGGACGAGGTCTGGTCAGATCCGCGGCTGTGGTTTACCCACTTGTGCACCAACGAGTAACGTTGCAGAACGCTCAGTGGGGTGAAGTTTAACTTCATGCACATAGGCAACGTACTGTGAAATTCTGAGGTAAAATGGTCACGAAGGTACGCAAAGGATCGTGTCGGAAAAACCCTTCAGTAACCTTTGTGGCCTCAAATGGTGTTTAATGGCTTGGGCTCTCCGTTGTTAGTTTGGCTCAGGGCTAGCAGTTTACGATCGTGATTTTAATTTTTAAAGTTTGAAGGAAACTGTTCCTCAGCCACTGCTTATGATCACTGTGAACATGGCAGGGCGAAGAAGAAATCCTGCAGGGTGGCAGCTTCCTTGTCGAATGGTGTCATTACTCCTGTAACAGCAAACTGCAAGATGAATTCAAGTTTGCTGTTTCCAGATTAAAGGTGGTGATCTGCTAGGTTCGTGTGTGTGCTGTTCCTTGCCAGCGTGTTAGACTCTCTTACGTGCTTTGCAGTTATCGAAGTGTTAAGTTGAAAAGTTTTGTCTTAACTCTGAATTTTGTTGTCCTGTTAATGTAATATGCAGAATATAAATAAAAGATGTATGTTTAAATAAGAATTTTTAGGAAGAGAAGAATGTTGATCTTAAGGATTTTGAGTTTCCTTGCATTTGGTTGTGTTATGTAATGCTATTTTACAGTAGTCTTGGAGAGTCATTGAGGTTTTCAGACTGTAGCTGCACCCGCAGCGATGTTTGGGCCCAGGTATCTGTATAGACTGTAGTGACCTGGCTCTGGCAAGAGCTGGATATGTGAGATTACAGCAGAGAGGTCGCCTGGATTCAACTATAGTCCCTCAGAAATTAGTACTTCAAGTAGTAAATAGTTTTCTTCGTGCACCTTCTTGTTGCTTATATTGTAATATATTTAGTGAAGAAAAAGGGTCAAAGGGTACTCTTCCATGGTAAAGTTTTATGTACTCTGTTAGTCTGTTCAAAATTTAGGAAGAAAAATAAATTCTGCCATGGCAGTTGTGTTATTCTGGTTTATACTGGCACACCTTTAACTTCTGTTGTCACCAGGGCAGTTCTGCTGCAACATGAGAAAACAGTTTTTCTCCTACTGTAACTGCGATGTTTCGGTAACTCCAGGCAGTGGTGTCAGCAGCACAGAGCCCTTCCGAGCGTAATTAGCACTATGCGGAGGACAGTTCGTTTGGAACGTCGAGCTTTTTATATAAATGTCTTTTCAAAGTAGTGGAAAAATATGAAGGCCAAGTGTATTGTGTAGAAGGGAAGCCCTTTTTGGATGAATTGAGTTAAAATCACCTCTACAAGTGTTAAAAGGCATGTTTTAACTGCTTTTTAGATTTTCTGTGTGTCTGTGTGCTAACTCGTGATTTTAGCAAATGAATTAAAAGCAACAATAATAATTTTAACCTCTTAAAGCAAGAGCTAGATAATTTTGCATGTGAAATCCAAAATAGCTTGAATGGTTTTCCATGAACTCGGCCTGGAAAAAGAAGAATTAGTTTTGTGAATTCTGGTCACGCAAGGCTCTGATGTTCAAAGGTTAATACCCCAAATATCTTTATTTAAGATATTTTCTCTTTCAAAATTAAAATGACCACCAAGATGTTCGTGAGGAACGTGGTATTTCCTGTGTATTAGTCTGTAGCGTAGTGCTTAGCATGTTGTCTGCATTACTTTAGCTTTGCTGTTGAACGAAGTGGTTGAAGGAACACAGCACTGGTAAAAGATGCTTGTTGGACGGTGATGCTCCACGTAGCAGGCGTTGGAGTTGGCTGGCGAAAGCACAGAGCAGCTCAGGGCTGTAGAGAAGCGCAGAGGCTTTGAGGGATCGCGGGGACGGAGCGCCCCGATCCTCTGCCTCAGCTCCTCTGCTCGGCTGCAAGTCCCAGGCTTGCTGCGTCGGTGTTCGCCGTTCGCAGCGAGGCCTCTAATACGCCTCAGTATGTCCTTGCTTGTTTTCTCAATGATGTATTAGTTTTGCTTCTCTTCCATTTGCATTGGAAATGCAGGGACAAAAAATACAGACTGTGGTCCCAAATTTCATTAATTATAATTCTTTCTCATTGCTGTTTTTTTTTTTTTCTTTTAATGTTAGGAGGCTAAACAGTACCCAGGGTGAAATCAGAGTTGGACCCAGCCATCAGGTAAGGGATTTTGTTTGTATTTTAGTATCCGGAGGACACGCTCTTGCCACTTGATCTGTTCTGAGGACACTTACTTAAAATTGTATGCATTCACATAGGAGTGATTTTTAGATTCCTCAGGAGTTAATGAGATTTTTCTGTGTCAAATGTTGAAATGTTAATGATTTTTATTAGCAGAAGTGCTACTGGGTTAATTCTAGAAGAAGATTGAATGAATCTGAGTAACTACTGGAAATGAAGGAAAAATCCCAGCTATTATTGGGCGCATACTGAAGTTAAAAATGAATGTGTTCTCAGCTGGCTTTCAGCAAGCAATGCTTTTAATAAACTATAAACATTTCATTTGGTGATGTTTTCCAGTTATATTCAAAGTAAATGTTTTCATTTTAATTGGCATAGTAAAATTGTCAAGTTGATAGTGTGTTGCCGATAACATGTAGAGTCCTTTTCGTGAATCTGTGTATTTAAACAAAGTGGAGTTCTGTTAGAAGTGATTTAAAAAATAGACAGCACTTTTCCAAGAACATTATAAAATTAGAAGGCTGGGAGAACTTCAAACCTGAGAAAAGTTTCTTTCCTGTACAGCAACTGTGTTGAGATATACACATATATTTATGTATGTATTCATCTTTTAACACAGGATACAGTGCTTTTAAGCATGTCTGTTAACATAGCTGTCATTAATGCAGAACTCGCTGTAAACTCACTCTGCCTTCATGTCTGTCTCCGAGCGTGCTCTGGCTGGTGTCGTGTCTGTGGCTCTGCGTTTCCTCCTTGCCTTGTGTTTACACTTGAAGCCTGCACGTGTTCTCTTATTTTCATATGTTCAATGAGCTTGAGCGACTGTGGTAATTCAGCAGAAAAGTCAGGGGGCTATTGGGTGTTCAGTAATTCAACAGTCGTCTTAAAGATGAAATCAGTATTTCTAGCGGGAGCAGTTTTGGCAGCTGTTGGGGACAGACCTCTCTCTAAATACCCTCTTCCTCTGCTGCCATGCGCCAGCCTCACCGGCACCCTCTCCCCCTGCCATGCAGGACCTTAGCTGCTCCTCACCCTTTTTACCTGCATAATTTTGATGCAAAACAGTTTAAATTCTTTTTAAGTAGGAGGCGTGGTAGTTCTGGATAATTATTGAAATGACCCTTTTGTCCTTAGTGTGCAGAAGCCAGGTTACAGTTGCAGTGTCTCATTTGTGTTTCCCAGGAAGTCCTTTATGCAGCCTTTCTTTAAAGTTTCTGATGATGTAGGGAGGAGAAGTTTTGATCATAAAGGTAGGGAGACCTCAATTGTATTGTTTGCTAGGTTGTGAGAAGAACTAAGAAGCACTGCAAGTTCTGAAAACCAGTGCCTTAAGCCATTTGGATTGTTAAAATAGAAATTGAGAAAGCGTGCTGAGTGTGTTCACCGGGAAGCAGAATAAGGTTAGGAGTCTAGATGTTGGGTTGTTCCCGGGATGTTAGTTCTAATTTCAGGGAAATCCTTCACAAGCACTGAAAATAATCTTTGCTTAAAGAGCGTTGACGTACAGCTCTGGTTTTATAAGGCCAGATCTGTCACTCGGAACTGAGTGCTCTCCTTTACCAGTGGATTTGACTTTGCACTGTCCAAGTGCTGGATTTTTGCATCCGAGCGATGAATATTCATTCAGACTCCTTTTAAAATCATGTTTAATAACTAGTGAAAGTAAACATTGATGGAACCTATGTAACTATTCTTGATGTTTTGCCTTTAGAAGAAAAAAGTCCTATTCTCTTCACTAGTCATAATAAGAGTACTGTAAATGATACCTTCAAAACTGCTTTCATCTGAAATTGTCATCCAGTATTTTGACAGGTGTTACTCACCTGTGCAGTAAGGTATAATTACCAGATGCATTTAGGGACAGGGAAAAAAAATAGGAAGATGGTCCACTGATTTAGAATACTGTTAATTTTTGCTTGCTTAGGATTTTAAACTTCCCTTGTTCTTTCGCTCATTTACTGAGCATCTGTGTTTCTGACAAATGTCATCAATTAGAGGATATATCCACATCCTGGTAATTAGTGTAAGGTACGATCTGAAGATCTGTGGATGGTTGATTGTAGGCCGCGGTAGGAAGTCAGGCGGAAGAGGATAGTTGCCGCTTTTGGTTCTGTAGACTGATTCATTCTGTGGAAAGGGTAAAAATAGTCTCTGCACACTGGGCTCTGTTCACTCAGGGAATGGGTACTTTCCTCTGCCCACCTTACTGAGAGTAAGGTATACATAGCAGAATCCAGAAACAACCCCGAGATCCCAGTAGTGGTGTCTGAGTATCTGTTGCCTTCATTTTCCTTAAATTGTGTCACAGATGCTAGAGGACTGTTGGGGTTTTTTGATACTTAGCGCACAGATACCTCACTGCTGCTCGTATCGTGATAGCAAGTAGGGACTCAAGTGAAGATAAATGTTTTGTAGAGTTACGATTGTTCTCAAAATTCACATGTGTAGGAGGAGAGTGGGTCTCTACCAAATCTTCTCCTGTGAAAGCCTCTGGCTAACAAATTAATGACCGGAGACATTCAAGAGGAAGTTGCTCTTAGGAGTGACTCTAGTAATTAAGCGTGTTCCTAGGGTACGTAAGGATGAACATTAACTTGTGAAGGAACCCTGCTTGCTAGAATGCAGAACTCTCATAGAACTCTCATCTCGCTTGTCCTTTTTGCAGAAGAGGGGTTCAATGAGATAGCCATTTTCCCAGGGAAGACGTAAAATAAAGTACAGATTAAAGAGCAGAACATGAAAGACATCTGAACCTGTGACTCGTAATTACTGGTTATGTATAAATGTTGCCTCTCAAGTATGTTTAGCGTTGTAAGTATAGGAGGTAATTATAGGGCTTAAAAGCTGTTTCTGAAGAGGCTCTCAGCTATCTCATCCCATAGCAGTTGATGACTAAAGGTGCTAATTGGGTCTCTAGATACAGTGTAATAGTTATTTAGTAGCCAAGTTCATTTCGCTCAGCTATCTCACTTGCAGGAAATTTCTTTGTTTCTTTTTAGAGTTTTCATGCTTGACTGAGGACTGAATTTTAAACTTAGTGTCAAATGTGTAGGGTTTTTTCCTGATTTCAAGTGGTAAACATGGTAGCCCCATCCTTGCCATCTTTCAGATTAGGACGTTATGTATGTTTTACCCTGGCGAGCAGGAGTTGTAACAGAATCTTTTTGCCAAATGAAAACTGTCTCTTTGAGGGTAAATTGTCAGACGATGTTTGACTTCTCTACGACGGAGGCCTACGTATCCAGCACGAAATGGTTTACTTCAAGCTGTGGTATTTCCACAGACGTGCTTGCACTTGCTCTGCACACGGTGGTGGTGGGCTGAGGTGGCATTAACCCTGCGTGATTTTCAGGAAACTAACTGCCCTGCTAAAAGGAGGAATGCTGGAGAAAGTGAGTAGATTGAGGTTGATGACCCAGTTTCCTCATAAGCTTCTGAAACTTGGATCGAATAGCTTCACCACCTGTTCTCTGAATGTCTTCCATCTATGAGATTGGAATATTCCAGAGAATTTACAAACTTTGTTACTAATAACACTTGCATGTCGTCCGAATGTTGTTAACAACTGTAATGTCTGTATGAATTTTTTTCCTAGGCTAAGCTTCCCGATCTGCAGCCATTTCCTTCCCCAGATGGTGACACAGTGACACAGCATGAAGAGCTTGTGTGGATGCCAGGAGTCAACGACTGTGACTTACTTATGTACCTTCGGGCAGCAAGGTAATTTCGGCCAAGATATTACCTGTGTCTTTAGAATGCTGTGTGGACGTGCGGGCTGCCATGTAGGTGCAGTTGGCTGCTGTCTCTCCTTGCTGTTCTGTTTTGGTGTAGCATGGATGTCGGCCAGACAAGCTGAAATGTTTAGTTTGAGAGAAGAATGCTCTGATTTGATGTTGGGCCAACACAGAATCTTTCCGTTGCCTGTGGCTTTTGGATTTAAAGTGCAAAGCCAGCAGTATGTGCTAGCATGATAGAAAGAGTGTTGGATGTGTACCACGCAGCGAGGGAAGTAACTGCTCTGAGTGGAACAGCCGTGATAGCACCAGATTCCTTCAGAGGCTAAATGTTTCTTTGAACGAGCTCTGGTTTGCCTTTCAGTTTCATACAGATCTCTGGTATGCCTGGTAGGTTAATCAGGTGCGCTTGTGGGCCTCATAGTAATTCAGAGGATGAGTAAATTACTTGTACTTTGGCAGAATTCAGAGATGTGGGGAATCTGCAACTGAAGTTTCTAACATAATGAGACCGAGACTGCAACAACAGGTTTGCTGTCTCTGGTGAGACGCTGTCCTTGCGTCTGGAGGTTATACATTCCAAAATCCAGGTCGGGCTTTGGTACTGCTGCAGCGCAGGTATTTAGTTGATGAAATACACTGAGATTGGATTTTAATTTTGAATTAATTATTCCATATGCTGAGGTGACTCAGATTTGCATAACAAATAGCAGTGCTTGCGGCACCTCATTTTACTTGTTTCCACAATATTGCAAGGCCCTGAAATTTGTGATTTAAGGCCTAAATATACTGTTTATGTATTGCATGATGTGTGCAACAAACAGTAGCTGAAGAATTTCAACTTTTCTCTCCTCAAACTCTCAAGGAGCATGGCAGCTTTTGCAGGCATGTGTGATGGAGGATCCACTGAAGATGGTTGTGTTGCAGCCTCCCGTGATGACACTACACTTAACGCACTCAATACAGTAAGTGTATAGAACTACGGTATGGAAGAACATTTTTTCCATTTGTTTCTGGACTACTTAAAGCATATAGTGCATGAAATACTTAGCAGGTAAAACAGATTTAGGGATCACAATATGAGTATGATAGTAGCCTACGGTATCATAACTTCTTTTCAAAGTTATTTGAAAAGAAGTTAGAATTTGCCGACTAGTTTTCAAAAATCTAACCTGGAGAACTTCAGTGATGAGCTTTTGGGTGGTGCCTTTAAGATGCTAGCTAGCAAATGTTCTGTATGGGAAGCTCCTTGGGTCACGTACGCCAGCTGGAGTTGTTACTTATTCAGCTAACCCCTGACCTGGCTGTTGGTCCTTTCATTCAGTCCAGCTAGCTTCTAGCTGTAGGAAAACAATAGTTATTTCTGAGAAGGAAAAATCCTAATGCTGTCAGATGTATAGTGTCATGTATGGGTAAAGACTGTCTGCAATTTGTCCCGTTCATGATCCAGAATTCATTATAATTTATATTTGGATGTCTGTATGTCCAGTTATCTTTTGCATAAACATAATGTGCATAAATAAAGCGTTGCTGAGTAGTTTTAAAGATGTGAGCATGTGTTGAGATGCTCACACAGTTTCAGCGCAGCTGCAACAATTAACTGTTTGGGGGAGGGTGGGGGGCATTAACATCAGTAAATCATGAAATGTTTTAATCATAAATACATGCAAATTTTTTTTTAAGGTCAAGCTGACTAAACTTGTCTGTCATTCCATGTATTTGGTAACATAGGGAAATCTATACTTGTTTGTTTAGAGGAAGTATCACAAGCATGTTGTTTGGTTATTTTATTAAAGTGAGTGGAACTGACTATCAAATTAATCACATTAAATGTGCTGAACTGATTCTTTACTGTCAGTGAAGCATCTCATTATGTGAAACTTTTAAATACTTCAGAATGTTAAAAAGAAGCTCAATCTGTACAGGTTGTAGAACTGGTTTGTAACTGGTCAAGTCCGTGGTGAGGTGTGTATAACTTGATGTCTACATTAAAGTTAAAATGCCTGTGTTCTTAACAGGAAAGTGTTAATTCTGTAACCTTAGCTTATCAAAACCACTTGCATTGGTTTTTTGTTTTATTTCTGCTTGTATTAGATTACGTGTTTCACAGAGTGCATTGATTTTTGTCTCGTTTCCTGCAATAGACAGGAGTAAAACAGGTTTAAGATCTAAAATGTGCCCCTGTAATACTTCTTTAATAAGCAGCAACAGAACTTTCATTCTTATTCTGCAAAGTTGTTCAAATATAGTCTATACAGTCACCTGTAATCAGCTGAAATCCAAGATCAAATTCTGTCCCCGAATGAAATGTTTCCTGCTTGTTCACTTTTACATCTGCAAAGGCCGGTGTTATTTCTCAGTGCTTCAGAGTGCACTTCAGAACCGAGGGGAATGTATAAATCCTAGCCCTTTGGTTCCTTTCCTAGAGATAGCCAGTGTGTTACAGATTTTTACACTGTTTGATGAAAATAGCAGTTAAATCTGTATTGTGCATCAAGTTTCTTACCTGTTTTACGTTTTATTTCATTCCTTTCTCTGGGGATGGATGCCATCTGATTCTGAGGGTTTACCACTCGAGAGTTTTCTAAGTTGTTCCCTCACATCATTCTTAGAGAGTCTAATCTCTGTTAAGGCCAATAATCATCAAAGAGCTTTTGGAATTTCTTTCCCCTTGTCATCTATAATAAAAGACTGATGCAGAAAATTCATTTAACTTCACTGCTTCACTATCCACTTTCACCCCTTTAATCACTTGGGACGTCAGGGAGCCTGTGGTTGTGCTTGTAGACTTCTTGCTTCTGAGACTTTATTTAGTCCCAAAACATTTTGTTTCTGTTCTTGTGATTCTTTTCATATTTCTAGCGCACATCTATTTTAGAAAATCACTGCTGATTCACTTTCTGAATGGGGGAGGGTTCCACACTTCTGAAATAAAAACGCTGTACAAACTCTTAATTTATCCTCTGAAGGATCTCATTTGTCTGTGTGTAATATTTTTGACTGTTCTTGTCATGACTTCCCCCTCCCCCAGTATATTGTAAGGTTTAGCAGTGAGACCCGGTGGTGTTCTTGTGATCGTCTCATTAACTTCAGCTTTGCCGAAGTTTCTCTTTTGTAGGTGTTGTGGTGCAGTCCTCTGTTCCTCTCTAGGCTGGGTTTCAACCCGGCATTGACACAGTGGAGTCCCCGTTAAATAGTCTGCCTGAGCGGGGACTGTCGTGCTTCCGAGAAAATACAGTCTGCAAGGTTTGACCTGAATGGCTCCTGAAAGGTCCTGAGGCTTCTGTGGTGTTTGGTTTGTTCTGCTCTGTCTGCCAGTACTGTTCATCACAATTTTTAGGAGCCAGTGAAGACACTTCCCATTGTTCACTTTTAATTTTTCTAGAAAAGTGTTTTCTTATGAGTAATAGTTCTGTCAGAAGGGATATTTTAAAGAACTTTGACTAATTTCTGATAGCCTACTTTCCTAACTTAAAATGGTTTAGATAGGTAATTTGTTGTCCTGACAAGATGGTGCCCTTTTTATTTTTCTATTCACCATCTGTTAAAAAAACAGTTTTAGCTAATAAATAATCTGTGAGAAACACTAAGATGTGGTTTTGTTTAGAAATTATCATATGCAACCCACAAGATTAATGCAAAAAAAATTGATATGGTGTGATTTCTTATTATGGAAATCCAATAAACTTCAGAGCAGCACTTCATATAAATCAGTCTTGACAAGCTCCTTTGCTAGTGTTTTATTTATGTAATAACAGATGCTGTAGCCCCCAGAATGATTTATTGTTAATTAAAGCAGATAGAAATGAAGATCATGGGAGGCACAATGCAACATATTTATCAGCTCGTTGAAATGATTATTTGCATAACATTGCAGGTAAATTTCTACTCATGTTCCTTTGGCCATCAGGATTTGATGCCATGTATGTCATTGTAACCCTTAGGAAGGAAAGAAAGTTTTCATTTGGAGTTTGTTGCCCTCCTGAGTGCTGCCTGTCAAACTGGGAGGTTTGGAGGAGGACACGCTAGCTCCTGAAAGTCTTTCACCATGGTAATTTTAGATAGGGAGGGGCTTTTTGGTCACGCTACGCTAGAACAGGTAGCTGAATTCGGCTGGCTTTTGAAAACTGGCTGGTTTGTGTGCTTTGCTTAAATATCCATGAACAAAGGTCGTTTGATGCGTTAGACCTTAAAACATTAGTCATGTAAACAAAAAGCATGCATATTCAGTACATTTTTATTTTTGCAGTTTCGTAATTGAACCACAATGTGTGAAGTGATTTTTATTGGTGAAATAGTAGGCAGTGGAATCATTTTCATTTTTTCATAGCTACCCTGTTCTTCCTGTCTTGTGAACTGGAGAACCACAGTGCTTCGAAGCAGAACTCCTCCTAGTAAGTGAAAAGGGAAATGATAAACTGAGTTACTCCCAAACCTTGCTTTGGGTCACTGTGGACAATGCGATTGCATTCGGAGAGCCAGCGTGGTTGGTGTGAAAGTTTTATCGTTAATACTCGGTAGTAATACTCTTTGCCTTCTTAGTGCTTTTTGGGCTTTGAGTGTGTATAGGCATCACTTAATAATAATCACTTAATAATCGGAATACCATCAAAAAGCCCCTCAAAACGCTGTATTTACAAGGTAGCTGTGGAGATACTTAGTAAGAAGATCATGTGGGAGAGCCAGTTACGGGTGGTGGGGTTTTTTTGTCAGTTCCAAGCTAATTGAAGTTTGAAAATCAACTGAAAACCTTAGACTTCATTCCCTTTCCAAGTCAGACTAGTTTAATGAACTATCCTATTTTGCTGAGCATTCTTTACTTGCAAGTGTGTTGCCCTCTGTAATGACGTGTTCTGTGTGGGAAAGCATCTGACACACTGTTTTGTTCTGTTCTGTAGAAGGAAGAAGTGTCTTGTGGAAGTATTTTTAAAAAATGGCCAATTGTGGTGCCAGTATGTTTTCCTTGTGGATAAATTTCTTCTGTAACACATGCAATGGGTGGGTGATCCAGGCCATCTGTAATACTTATGTGGAACATGGGGAGGAGGGGTTCCAGTTTTCAAATGAAGACAGAGACAACCCTGCGCTGAAGTTCTGTGGCAGAGTCAAATTCAAGCAAGTTCGGACAAGCAGGTGGAAGTGTATTTTTATTTGCTTGTGTCCTTGTTCTCCTGAGTTCCTGCAGAGACTCAAAATTCTGGCATTACACTTTGCAAAACTCCTCTTAGACATAGAGGATTCAACACTTGAGTGTTCCCTCATTGTTGGACTGAGAACTTCAGAGGTGTGATCCTAGAGCTTGTTACAGAGAACACCCTTCTTGTCCACCTCATAATTTAAGCTAACATACTGTGCCAAAACATTTAAGCAGATTACTGAACTGTGGCTTGCAGGGTCAGACAAGTTAGGTTATGTTTTTCCCATGCAGTTCAGCATTGACCTACGAGAAGTGTTGTAAAACCAGAAATGACACTGAATTTTGCCTTTATTAACTCTCAGATCAGGAAGTGTTAAAGATCAGATTAACAAAGAATACCAGAAAACTTACAGACATCATCTTAAGGGCCAAGTTTTAAGATTATACTTCAGCCTTGGGAAGGCTCATTTCAATGGTGTATAGATCACTGGAGTAATTTTTGTCTTGCTCTTTAGGAATCTAAAGGAGTTTTTGCCTTCAAATGTAAGATGATGAGCCTTTCTCTTAATATCTAGAGCCATGTGTAGCACTTCTGCAATTTAAATTCCGAAGTGGTAACTGTACTGGGAGTCTTGTAATTTCCTCCAGGTTAATTTACATGACCACGTCAGTGTTGTCCCCTTTTGTTGGGCTTCTTATGAGTGCTGTAAACTCTTACATGATGGAGAGCTTACTGACAAAGCAGTTAAAGGTCAATCATGTTGAAACCTGGCTTTATATGTGTGAACAAGTAACATGTGAACTTAGCAAGCAGTAAGTCTCCAGCTTCATTGTGTGGGGTTCTGAGATGGAAAACAAATAGTTACATGTATTTGTATCACAGTGGTAGTTTTTTAAACATGATAAGCAGAAGGATCTTATGGAAGCTTGTTACATAGCCTGCTACATACACACAATAGCCAAAGTGTTATTAGTATGTCTTCATATGCAGAACTGTTCTTGTTTTCACAGGTGGTTTCCTCATTGTTTTTCTTCTTTTTCTTATCCCACCCTCACACTTAGTCTACTGTGAGAAATGTATTGGAGGATTTTAGCATGATCATTGTAAACTTATTAAGGAACTACAAAGGTATCTTGTAAATACAGAGAAGTGTTTTGTGGCTTTTTGACAGTGTTCTGGTTATGAAAGCTTTAATGTGACCTCCAAAGCGGTGCTTTTGTGGTTTTGCTCATTTTCCAAAACAAAGCACGTACCACTTGTAGGATACTCTAAAGTAACATCATCTCGCACGTGCAGTGTGTGGGACAGCTATCGAGTAGCTGAATCAGCACAGCTGAGCAGGTAGGAACATCTCAAGTCCTTCTTCCAGTGGAAAGATTTGTGGCNCGTTGCCCTTGGTTAAACTTAAGCATGTCCTTTTCAAAGTTAACGGGCAAGGGGAAAGGCCTTTTCGTTTTAAAACCCCACATTCCTGGTAGGCTGGTGATAGTGGCAGCTGTACTGCATCCCTGAGCGCTTTGAATGTGCTTTCATTCATCGTAATACAGGAAATAAAGCGGAGTGAAACAATCCGAGTGAGCTGGTGTCGCCTGCTGTGTGCTTTCAATATCCCATTCAGCTTAGCCAGAAGCCTGTGTGTGTTGCTACACCTAGCTAGTTGTGGCACACAGGCAGTACTCTGCTTTCACCTCTGCTGCTCAGAGGTGTTCACTTTCTCTTAAGAAGGGAGAGCTGTCGCCTCTGCTATATCGTTAAAAGAAAGTGAGAGAGTTACTGGGGTCCCAGCGTACCGTATTGGGAAGCATTGCCGAAGCTGGCTGAGGCTGAGCTGTGTGGAGGAGGAGGATGAGCAAGGGGTTCTTCCCCGGCCATCATCTCACTCCACACCATAGGCAGGATGTTAGAGCTTCACTGAAATCCTGGCTTCATCAGGAAAGCTTTCAAGGATATTAGGAAGCTGTCATATCTAGAGTTTCGGTATGCAAAGGCTGGAAGAATTTATTTTGAAATGCCTTAATGTGATGAGGGCCTATTACAAGAACTGGAGCTGGCAAGCCCTGCTGATTAGAACTGTCAAAAGAAGCGCTTAATACTACAGCAGGGATTTCGGAGAGCAGAAATGGCGGACAAATAGGTTTGGAAAAAAATACGCTCAGGAAGTTCATCCTGGTCCATCGTGGAAAGCTGATGCCCTGGATCTGACAATCTGTGGAAAGGTCCTAACGTGGTGAATACTGAGCATAAGCATAGCTGCTACTGCTGGCAAGTACTGTGAAGTAAGAGATAGGATAGATCTTGGTGTAGCTTCTTCACCTCCCTCCCTCCCTTTCTTTGCCTCTGTCCTCGAGAGCTCTGGTTTAGTATCAGATCTGCTTTAAGATCCTTCTTGTGCTCCATACTAACACAAAGCCAGAGACGTGTGACCTCTCGTATCCTTTGCTGCTTTTGCCCTGTGACTGCTGTTCAGAGTTTCTACAGCTCTTTCTCAGAGAGTCCAGGTCATGAAGGAGTTAAATTACTTCTTTGTTCTCAGTTTTAGCAACGTTCCAGAACAGTAATGCTCTCCATGTTCTGCCTTACCCATTCTTCTGACTCAGTAAGTGTGAGCACCAGTTACATCAAACAGCAGACCCCAGAAGAGAAACTGGAAATGCCGGTGTGCAAGCTCAGTGTGCGAGGGTGAATCTCGGAGTTTTTTGGCTTTTTGGGGTGCGTGTTATTTTCACTGGGGAAATCCAAGAGTCAGCAACTCTGTACTCACATGGTAAGAAAATACCACCACTTAAGCGTGCATACTTCTACATGGAAGAAAGACTAAAAAATCATATGCTAATGTTGTATAAATCTGTCTTTACTAATAGCACTGTTCTGACTTCTCATAACACACTGTTACGTGGGAACGTGTCATTATGAGTGACAAACATGACAGCGTAATATCAGTTTAAAGAAATTCAGTTCGAAGTAAGATGTCACCCAGACAAATTACTCCCTGTTTTAACTTGCCCTTAAACCAGATTTTCTTGTTCATTAACTACAGACAAGGTTGAAAGCATAAAAAATTATTTAAATATATGTTAGCATTTCTTATTATTACTAGTTTTCCTTTTGGATGAATCTTAATTAACAGCTGCTGTCATGGTTCAGACGAGGTAGCATAGCACTTCGGGGGCCATCACTCTCTGCCTGGGCATGTTGGAGAATGAAGCCACTTCTAGTGCAGAAGACAGTTTTGCCACTTTGGATTTTCATTCATCCTTATCCTTGCTCTTAGGGGAAACACTTCAGCGCTTTATTTGTAAGATGAATCAGGAAATCTTTGTAGAGAAACTGTTGAAACGGGCAGATAAAAAGGGCCAAAAATGACTGCCATGGTTATTTTTAAAAAATACTTTGGAATATGCAAAATAGTCTCTTTTTTTTTTAAGGGTTTTTGGTTTTTTTTTTTTTGATGCTGTTGCAAGATTTGCGGGTATTTGGCAGATTCTGGCCGTGGGTGCTCGTGGAGCAGTGGCCATGGCTGCTGTGCTGACCTGCGAAGCAGCCAGCACAGTCAGCTCCCTCTGCTGCTCTGGGTTTTGCAGCTGTACTTTGGGCTGTTGGGCAGAGCCCTGGCAGTACCGGGGTGTGAAAAGTGGATGTAACATTAGCATCTGGCTTTTTAATCTCCATTATTAGCATCTTAGATCACTTTGTAGCAATTAGAGTTATTTAGAAGCTTAAAATAAAATAGAACTGGGCAGAAGAGACGGAAGTTGCCTTTTTTTTTTGCCAAAGCGGTGGGAACTGATTTCTACTTTTTCAAGCTGTCAGATATCACAAATCAGATATTTTAAAAAAAACAGAAGTAGTCATTTTCTCTTGAAATAGCTTACTGTTAGCTGTCACCTTCTTTTTCTCTTAGTTTCAAATTCTGTTGCAGGCCAAGCGATGCCAGCTAGTTATAAAGCACAACGTCCCGGTTCGCTGTGACAGTGTGTTGGCACAAGCTTGTTGGGCTGAGGCTTTTTGCTGGGTAGTTGAGGTTCCAGATTGGTTCAAGTTTCTGTTATCCTCGGGCACCAGAGGGAGCTCAGCAAAGTAGTTGTGTTGTCCGAGAGGGCAGTATGTTTGGTTTTTTTTTCTCTGATCCAGTTTAGTGTGGTGCAGAGGTAGTGTGGGGAGGAGGTAGAATTTCAGAGAGGAGGGGGGAGAAGAGAGTTCCTGGAGTTAAAGGACATTTGGGGCTAGTGTCTTGCTGGCTGTCAGACATGGTTGATAAAAATAAAATTTTGCCATTTTGGAGGATGAGCATTGTAAGAATGCTGCAAATTTGAAAATAGATTTTTGTTGTTTCACCTGAGAAGGTGTATTTGTATGGAGCATGTTCCATTTGATAGTAGGGGAAAATGTCCTTTTCACAAGGGCGTGTAGTGATAGGACAAGGGGTGATGGCTTCTGACCAAAAGAGGGGAGATTTAGATTAGCTGTAAGGAAGAAATTCTTCACCTTGAGGGTGCTGAGGCCCTGGCCCAGGCTGCCCAGAGAAGCTGTGGCTGCCCCCTCCCTGGTAGTGCTCAAGGCCGGGTTGGACGGGGCTTGGAGCATCCTGGGCTGGTGGAAGATGTTCCTGCCCATGGCAGGGGGGCTGGAACCAGGTGATTTTCAAGGTCCCTTCCAACCCAAACCATTCGATGTTTCTATGATGTCTCTAGCTATAACGAATTATTTGCATCAAACTGAAATTTGTCAGCTCTGCTGCTGAAAGAAGGTGTCAGGAATTATGTTTTGTATGAGATTAGGTGCTTGGGTTAGAGTTGTTACACCAAAAGATGTAGCGACCCCAGCCACATGGTGGTAATTCTTGTTCTGCTTTTTTTTTTCCATGTTGTCTTTTTTCTTCTCTCTCCTCTTCATTTTCTACCTTCTTTTACAGAGCTACTGGACATCTTGACCTTGTCCCCTTCAGTCAGAGGAGCAAATCCAGCGTTAATAATTACAGCGTTCTTAAGCCTGCACAGATTTTAGTAACTGCTGCTTAAATAGGGATGTTATGTAAATATTGTCTGTGCCGTACCAGGCAAATACCGTCATCTTTTACAATTCCACTGAACTGTCTTGATTGGCAACAGTGAAAAATTTCTTTTGACTCCTCTGTATTACTTGAGTCTTAAAATGCTTGGTATTGGTAGTATTTTACCTCATGTTTGGTAGGTCAGGCTTTCTATCGTTGCGCCCTGACAAGTGGTGTGAGTTGTCCCCGACCAGTGCTCGCTCAGTGGAAGAGCCAGCACTTGAGCCTGGAGAACTCCTGAATTCCCGTGCTGTCCCAGAGATGCTGGCCAGGACTGCAGCCCCACGGGAGGGTGTTCTGCCTGAACAACCCCTTCCGCACTTACTGGCTTTCCTGGGTAGATCTCAAAGTAGTTCAGTACTACTTTATCACTGCATGGTGGCAATTTTTCCGTAGAGAAAAAGGCTCTGGAATCTAACAGGGTTCTTAATGGACTGTCATTATTTAATATTGTAGCATGAATGCAGCCTAACTCAGATGGGCTTTTCAGCGGAGATCATAATGACTGTAATTGCAAAAGGATGCCTTGCTGAAGTCGAAGCTGCCAGATGCAATGCCATTCTGATCTAAAAAGGTCACAGTAAAAGGGACATTTAAATTAAGTTATAAATTACATTTGAAGAACAATATTTTGATGAGCAAGACCAGAGATGTCAGAGCTGCAAGATGTAATTCATGGGTTCATTACAGAACAGAGGTGCCTGACAGCTGAGCCATGCCAAAAGGAGAATTTATTTGCAACATCACGCAGACAGAAAATGGCAGCTCTGCTGAGGAGCTGTAGTAGAAACATGAACCCTTGTGGTAATGTGCAGACTTTATGGTAATAAGGCTTGCCTGTGATCTGCCGTTGGCTAATGACTGCTGTTATGGAGGTGAGGTTTTTGGACACGTGCACACGCAGGATTTTTCTTTCATCTAAAATCCTGTCCAGTGATTGCTGTATTTTCAGTTCCAAAGCATAAGCACGTTTGTGTTAATTCCTTTTGTTGCAGTTGTAGACGTACATAATGTCACAGCGGTTCAAAATTTAGATGGCAGAGTTAATGCTAAAAATGGCGATTCCTTGGGTGACAGGACAGTAATCTGGCACTTACAGCGATACCTTGAGAAGTTCAACCAGAAGTTAATGAAACCGTAGGCAGTCATCATTAGCTATTATTTATACGTTTGAGTTGCTTGCTGATAAACTGCTTACGTGTGTTAAATGACCGAAAGTAATAAGCAGAGAATGAGCCAGATTGTAACACATAAATTTAACTCTGGCACTTAAGAAAAAATATTTTTTCTTTTTGCTGCACTGTCCTACTCCTGGGGCTTAGGGGGAAAAAATAAAAGTTTTTAAGCTGGCCTTTTAAGCTCTCCTTTTTAAGGAGACACTAAACCTGTATCGGGTCTCTTCTTTTCACATCTGTGTCTTCTCTGTTGTATGACTCTTTTTCACATCTGTGCTGATGGGTTTTGTGATTGTTATTGATGTAATTATTTGGTCAAAAATGAATGCTCATATTTTATGTTGTTGATTTGGGACAGTTCTGATGGCCTGTAAACTCTGCTATTTTTTTCATTAACCAGAGTGGTTGCCTGTTAAACCAGTCCATTCTTTCTGGACTTCTCTGATTTTTTGCAGATTGAACTGTTTGGGCAATAGGGCTGCCAGGGAAAAACATGTGTTGTCCTTGAGGTAGAATGAAGATGCCCTCCAAGTTACCAAGAGGCTTTGGCATTACTGCATGTTTTGAGAGGAGTAGAGAGGGAAAAGAAACAGAAGCCCTATTCTCTTCAACACTGTCAGACTTCCTAAGTGAAAAATCTTTTAGGTAGTGACGTGCACAGAAAAAAGCATTTGCAAAGTGAGCTGGCAAAACAAACAGTCCTTTTTTCTTGAAGATGGATCTGTTCCCAGTGCTGGAGTGCAAACAAGGAGAAAAATTAATGTGTACCCAGTAGAAAAGCCAACATCTTATTTTCATGCCTTTAAGTAGGTATTGCATACCACAGGAGTCTTAAAAAAACAAGTTCAAGTTCGAAGTCAGTGGTGTTGATTGAGTCGTGGCGTTGCGCACCGGCACTGCGAGGCTGGCTGTCTGCTCTTCTCCCGTGGCTTCTGGCTGACGTCAGACGGCCTGAGCTCGTTGTCTCGCTTGCGTGGAGGTGCAGGCGCGGGAGCTGGCAGGTTTACAAGCCGTTGTCCTGTTACATGTTGGGGAGCTTCACCTGGGGAGACGGGTTTAAGAGCAGTGGTTCTGCTAAGCTACGTGGGGTTGTGCCTCTCCCCGGTGTGCTCGCCATGGCCCCGATGTGTCCGTGCACCTCGTAGCAGCAGCTTGCAGAGATCAGACAGCTGGAGGAGGCGGCGGATTATTTTTTGGACAAGCATTGTTTTCTATGGTTACTCTGCAAAGGTGCGTATAGTTATAATTAGTACACAGGGTATCTGTTACTTCCCAGTAGGTGCCATATAGAAAGCTGAAAGTGAATTGAAAACCACTCTGGCTTAGTTTTCTTTCTTGGTCCCGTTATATTAGCCAGGCACCGGTTTTACTGCAGTAACACCCTGTATGTGATTGTTGTCCTAGTTGTTGGTCAGGGAAAAAGGGTGTTCAGGCCGCCTGGTAAGGGAACGTTACCGTTTGTTCTAAAAACACATTGTAGGTAATGATCAGAGGCCTTTGCCCAGTAGTGACCTTCTATTTTCAGAAATACTTCACTTTCTTTATAAGTCCCTCAAGTATAAATAAATTTTGAATGCTCCAATAATTTGGTGGAGGTGGAAGAGTACCTGCAGTGGTCAGGGACTGGACCAGGCTGCCCAGGGCAGTGGTGTGGAGTCCCCGTCCCTGGAGGCGTTCAGAAAACATGTAGATGTGGCACTTCAGGACATGGTTTAGCAGGCACGGTGGTGTTGGGTTGATGGTTGGACCTGATGATCTTAGAGGTCTTTTCCAACCTCTGATTCATCAGTTCGAGATCTGTTCCTACTGATGGTGGGAGATTCAAGCCCATTTGTGTGAGGTGTAACCCGTAATGTATTAATTTCTCCTTCAACCCAGCTGATAACATGTTCATCCCTGTCAGTAGGAGGTGTGTGGGGTGACTGCTGAGCGTGGCCGGATTTTCCAGAGGGCTGTGCACCTCTGCTTTTGCAGCTAACTGGTCCTCTGCTTTTCTGGACCTCAGACGGGCTGTTTGAGGTGTTTAGTAACAAATGGTGATCAAACAGGTTTCTGGAAACTCGGCTCTTCAGGTGTTGTAAAGGAGGCTCAAAATTACATGGAACTGAAATTTCATCAGCAAATGGAATAGATTAGCTGTTATTTTTAATATACTGAGGTTCATGTGCAGGGACTTCACTGAGGAAAACAAAGTAATTTCTGGTGCGCTTTGTACTGCAAATGGGTTGGCTTTGTAGACTGTCACAATCCATTCTGCGGCATTCACAACCTGAAAACTGAGATGCTAATAAAATAGATGAGAAGATGGCAATGCACGATCCGTGGTATCCAGAATCCACCATTTCACAAAGTGCCCCAGTATGACAGACCGCAGTGCCTTGTGAGAAATGGGCACTTTCTGTTCTCTGCAATTCCCCGTCCGGTTATGGTGTGGCTGTTACTGGAAAAGTGAACCCTGTTCTGCAGAAAAGCAGCGTACTCAGTGACGCGCGAGCTGTTTGAAACCGGAGTTGACAGAGCCGGGAAGTGGAAGTGAAGGCTGCTTTGCCCCAGCCCTTGCAGATGTGCTGTCTTCCCCCAGCTGCCCGAGTCCTGTACGGAGTGCAGAGCTTTGCTTTCCATTCCCCAGCTTTTGGCAAGTTCTGCTGCAGCTCCTGAAGACTTGGTGGATGTTCTGCTCTGTCCTTCGCAGGAGTACCACGGCTCTGGAGCCACGCCGGCTTGCTTACTGTGGGCTTGTCCCATCGAAAACCTAGATCCAACAGTGTTTCAGCATTAAAGCAGCACATTATATGTATGTTTATAATACATGTATGTATGCACGCATGTGTGTGTTTTGCTGGGAATGTCATCATAGCAATCAAAGTTGCCATCTGACTTTCTTCCTGCTGTAAGTTGTGTGGTGGCTTTCAAAAGCCAACGCACACACCTTTCACAGAGTGTTTATTGGGAGAACTGGACAAAGCTGGCTTTCAGTGGAAACAGATTTGTGTTATAGTCTCCCTAAAAACGTTTTCTGTAGGGCCAGTGATTTGTTTTTTCCCTTCGCTTCTGTCTTGATTCTTGTCTGCCTTTATTTCTTAGTAGAAATCACTTAGACCTACTTAATGGAAGTAAATTTGAGTCATTTACTTACAGCTTGTAGAAGTCTCTGAATCACGCTACTGGATGCAGTACGGATGCAGGGCATTCCCGTGCACCAGAGAGCTTGCAGTCTGAGTTAAGACCAGACAAAAGAAGCAATAAAAGGAAAAAGAAGTATTGCTAGGAGGTGGCCCGAGGGTAGAGGGGTCTGATCACTGTCACATGTACAGAATCAGTACTTAGGAATTGGTGGAGAGATGTACAGAGCTAAGTGAGCAGCAGGAAGAAAGCAATCTTGCTATTTTTATTTGAAGCAGAATTCTGTTCTAAAATTTAAGCCTGTTTACATGAAAAAAATTAGAAATGTTTTCCTCTTGTAATTAGGTTTTATTATAACTTAATAGTGACAAAGTAGTTAATATCTTGTCGCTGTTCAGTAATTTTATCTTGATCCCTATTCAGTCCATCGGTCTTGGGGCAAGTTCAAGAATTGTAGTGGTTGCTGAAATGTTTTCTGGGAGTGATTAAGCAGAAGTCTAGCAGCACAGATGCTTCTAGGGTGGCATGCAGATGGGTGAGTTCTGGGTAGGAAGGAAGAGCAGGAGATAATCAATGTACAGAATCAAATTTTAGTTGTCCCTGTTGTAAAGAATCTTTTGAGGGTCTCTCAAATCCTGCGATGCTGATCGAAAGCTTTGAAGCTTTGGTTTGCTTAGCACCTTGTTTAGAAAAGCTGCCTCTTGTCTGCGTAGGGAAGGTTGCATGCGAATCATTCTCCCTTTGGGTGTAGGAGGATAATTCCGTTTTTGTCATCCCAGCAATATTTCTTTTTCTTTTAGATCATTTTCAGAAGACGTAGAGCAGGCTCCTGACTAGTCCTTCAGTTCTTAAAATCCCACTGTACTTTGAAGAGAGGACAGGCTATAAATCTACAGCGTGCTAAGTGTTTTCTGTCAAGAGTTAAGAGGCGGAGATTCTCATGGGTTCCTTGCTGAATAATATTTTCCAGTGTAGTTGTTTTCCTACCTCACAGTGATTTAAATGTCTGCTGTCTACCTCAGATACCTTTTGATCATGTAGATACCGAGTTTGTGGTAGAAAATAAGGTACACTGTAGGCTGTGACCAGCTGAAACAGTAATGTCAACTTAGACATTCCCAGTTGCTTTTATGTACTCCTGTAGCTATCTGTAGGGCTTTTGTTTCTTTTCCATACTTGTTTTCTAACAACATGGTGATCTTTGCAGTGCAATAAAAATAAAAAGAATTTTCTGGATGGGTAATCTTCACATCCTATGGCTTGCAATCCCTCCTGTATGGTAGTTTTTCCACTTGGTTTTACTAATCTGAACAAAATATGCTGCATAAAATACAACTCCTTCTGAAAAATGTATTCTTGGAGCTTATAAAAATTTTCCTTGGAATTTCTAATGCAAAAAATATTTGTAAAGTTAACCAAAAAATCTTCAGTGTTTTATGGGCTCAAACATTATATGGGATAAGTCTAGGAGGGAAGGGGGAAACATACTTGTTTTAATGCTGTTTCTTCTACTAATAAACTTCAATTATCCTTCAGGTTGTTTAAATTTCACTTCATAGATCAACAGCAAAAAGAATTACGAATAGAACATCTCAGGTGGCCCCCTTTAGTGGTTTTTCTCCAATATCAGATCACTGCTAATTCCGTTGAATGATCTATTTGTCTTCTTTATTTTTTAGCTACATGAAAGTAACTATGATGCTGGAAAAGCCCTGCAGCGCTTGGTGAAGAAACCTGTGCCAAAACTGATTGAGAAGTGTTGGACCGAAGATGAAGTGGTAGGGAAACGATTTATTCCCTTGAGCTTTATAGTTCATGTTGCTTCTCTTGCTTTTTTCTTTTTTTTTTTCTTTCTTTTTCTAAAGAGGTTATCTTTAGGGGAAAGAAGAAGGGAAAATAATTTGTTGCATGGGATAAATTGTTGCACAATTCTGTTAGCAGGCCTTTGTTTGATGTGCAGAGCTTTATTAGACTGGGGAAGATACCGTTCCAATAGTAGAAGAGGAGACGAGAAGACCAAGTGACTGTTTTTGAGAGGATGCTGTAGGGTAAATGAACAGCAAAACTTCTGGACTCTAAATTTCACTTTCAGTTTCACCTCCGGGAAGGCTGGCCGCATTCATTAATTGGAGTAGGACGAGATGTAAAAGGCATACAAAGTATTGTCCCTGGTTTTTTTCCTGTGGGTATCGGAGGAAGCTTACAGTGTCAGCTCAAGTTGGCTAAGGGGAGGTTGGATATCAGTGTCTCTCCTGAACAGACTTTGAGATTAAGCCCCTTCTTCCCCTCGTACGGAGTATTAGAAAGCATTTACTGGCATAGTTCCTGATGGATGAATCTTTGACAAAGAGCAGACCAAAAATAGATTAATCTGAAAGCTGGGATTTAGCCATGCCATCCACGTTCACTTTAATGTATGTAGAAATTGTCAGGCTCCAAAACTGTCCTGGAAACAGTGCATCCATCTTACAAGTAGCTCCCGAAGTAGCATATGGACATGATGAATTTGGGGCAGGCCGCAAATACGCAGTGCAGTGCTGGGTCCTCACGGTTACGGACCTGCAGTCACTGAGGGGTTTGGGCTGCTGCAATTTAACGTCCTGGTGCGCTGCAAGTCACATCAGCTTACACAATTTGTAGTCCCAGTGCTGCTGTTCTGGCGTGTGCTGGTAGGTGGGCTTCCTAGGTTTGGGGCTGTGGTGCAGGCAGGGAAGGAGCACGTAAACAGGTCATTCTTCAGAGGTTGAGGTTTGTGGTGTGTATGGCTTTGGACTGAAGTCTTACAGTTGTCGGTAGCCTACTAAAAGATACTGCTCTGATTCGTGGGGGAAAAAATGACTTTGACCTGAGAAAGACACTCCTTCATGAGAGCTGTAGTTGACAGAGAGGGCATGTTGCTGAGAAAGCACTTCCCAGTCAAATGGACCGCGGGTTTTTTATTGCTGGGTATTTTTCCAGAACTTGGGGGAGACAGTAACTGTGTAAAGAATTAGTGAAGCGAAGGTGCTTCTTGTGGTTCATTCTGGAGTTAAATTGCGGCAGTTGTGAGGTTTCTACTGGCTGAGTTTTTATACATTTGGTACAAATGCAACTGTGCTTATAAAAGTTTTCCATAGGGTTCTAAACCAAAACAGATCATGGGAAGTTGGGAGCAAATTATGGATTCTTAATTTGCCAACACCGTGTAAACAAACAGATTCCTAATTGTTGCATTCAACATGGGATGCATTTTCTGGCAGCGTTTGGGTTCCAGATGCTGCTGCATTACAGCCCTTTGTTCATGAGACCTTGCAGCTTAAGCTGGCACACAAGCACTACACAAAACAAACCCCCCCCAAAAAAAACCCAAAGCATCAACAAAAAAAGGCAGAACTCATGCATTTTCAGTACCCGGGAGAAATGCTGAACAAGTTCACTTGGATTACATCCGAAAAATATTTTGCATTTTAATGCTGCTGTTAATTGTGCTTAACAGGATAGATTTATGCGAAATGCAACACGTAGGAAGGCAGCACCTCTTCAGCAAGCTGACTAGGCACGTCTGGGTTTGTGAAAATGGAAAAATGTTAGATTTCCTAGCTCAGTAATTAGGCTGCACTGTGCACTAAAATAGAAAATCAGGTGATTGGAAGTTAGTTATGATAAAATATTTATCACAGAAGAGCTTCAGACTCGCTTACGGTTTTTACCTTTCACTGTTGGAAAAGCTGCTTCTCTCTCATGTACCATATTGGAATAAACGGGGATAGAAATTGAGATTGTCAGGTAAACTTACCAGGTGTGTAAATGAAAAAAATCTGATACGGTACAAGACAGTGTTGCTCATGTAAAAGTGACAAAAGTGACAAGAGAAAAGTTTTTTGGTGTTTTGTTTTTTTTTCCCGCTTTGAATGAATGAATTCTTAAGCTAATTAGCTAATTGGTAAAGTATTTGAAAAAGTAAATAAAAATAATTTTGTGATTTTTGTCAAGCTACTTACACAGTTGGCATTGGTGCTATAGATTAAAACTGGTTAATAATGGGTGAAACTTTTGTGGTCTCTTAGCATTTTTTAATTATTCAGACAATAGCTGGAGAGACTTTTTTTAAAGCTCTGGTTTCTCTGGAAGCCTTGCAGGGAGTTATTCCAGTGAAATATGCGTGCTTGCTCTCTCCTTATGTAAACCTTTTCGCAAGAGCTGGATTAGGGGTGGGCCAGGCCATGTAAACCTGTATTAAAGTAGGCTTATTCGGAAATCCAACAAAGAACCTTTGTGGTAAGGAGACTGCCTGAAGGCGTGGAGTGGAAGAGGATCATGTGCTAACACCGGCAGTGAAGCAAAGGAGAGGATGAGTAAAAAGCCCAGAACACAGCTTCCTGAGAAGTTTTACAGTTATCTTGTCGGGAAAGGGAGTTTTGTTTGGGGAACTGACTGTCGGAACAAATACTTCAAGCGCTCTGCCCTGCGCTTAGTAAGTTTGTATTCATATTGTTTTCACCTCTGTGTTCTCTGCATACATTCTTTCCCACATTCAGGGTTAAATTGCACAGTGCCAACACTTCTTTGTGTAGATTTTTTTCTTTTTTTTGCGGTCTCCTTGTTTTTTTCCATCAGCTGCACTGTGCTGCGAATGCCGTAGCTGCTGCAGCGCAGGGTGTTTGGTTGAGCAGTCCGTGTTAAATCATAGAGAATAGGGCCTCATGGATAAGAAAAAGCAAAGTTTATTGAAAGTGAAACTTTACTCCAAAAGTGCAAACTGTGAGTACAGAATAATGATCATTAACTCTATAAATCATTGTCAGTCTCAGCTCATTTTATCATATTTGTTCTTGTTCTGTTCCATCCAAGTTTCCAGACTCATTTGGCAGCCCTCCAGCCTCAGCAGAGCCAAAGATCAAACTGTGCTCTTATTTATAGACAGCTAAGCTCCACCTGCACCACTTCATTGCCTGTTTGTCCCTGGCAGTTTGTAGGAAATGCCCGATTAAAGCAGCTGTACTGCACTGCTGAGCGTTTCTGAGATTTGCGGGGGAAGTTTGCTTATTGTTGGCTCTGTGAAACCGAGGAAGAATTTCTGCCTGATATATAGGGTGCTAGAGCTGCGTAGGAACTCCACGATAAAGTATTTTTCAGAAAACATTGATGTGTCAAACCCAAAGTCTGGCCAAAACAATTACATTTTGGCCAGAACCTTATGAAGTGTCGTCTGCCCCACCCATCTCTTGCTGGCAAGTGATGAGCAGGAGGAAGCCTCTGTAACGTGGCTGGCTGCTAATCCAAGAGGCCCTTCCAAGGGAGGTGGAAGACCCAGGTCCAGACCATGTTCCTCTTTCTGCTGGACTTAGAATGAATCCCTTGTTGTGGCCCAGCAAGTATCTACTGAATTTTTGCAGCTTGGATAAATAGCAGATAAGGCCCAAAGCTCTGGTTAGTTAACCGCCTTCACTGAGAGAGGTTCGGTGGTGTGTGACTGACTGGAATAACGCAGAGCATGGCTTTTGGCATCTCAGGTTTTCCATTCCTGCCTTTCTAATCCCATAGTCATGTTCTGCCCCCTGCCATGCCTCTGCACCCCAAAACCGTTGTTACTCTGAAGTTAATTTTCTGCTGGGTTTTCAAGATGGAAGGTGTCAGCAGAGTTCCGCTGCAGAAGACGGAAGGTTGTGCGGCTGGACGGAGAGCAGAGGGAGAGCAGCTCTGTGGCAGTGTTGAGTAGCTGGGCAGATGGCAAAAGCCATGAAGTAGAAGGGTGGTCACACTGATGCAAGGAA
>Ga0065711_1029212_pt1 | contig 37116 bp, 19 predicted proteins | sample Hoacrofraction12_FD_59098 | JGI IMG/M metagenome (GOLD analysis project Ga0065711, IMG submission 59098) | Hoatzin crop microbial communities from Cojedes, Venezuela - Epithelial fraction 12 v2 (version 2) | ecosystem: Host-associated > Birds > Digestive system > Esophagus > Crop | place...
GCAGCCAGGTGACAATGTGCTCGCCTGGGTGGCAGCTGAAATCTTTCCGCATGTCTCGCAGCTCGCCCAGGGACAGGGACCGGGTGATGATCTCTGTCTCTATCTGCCGCGATGACCCTGGCTCATTGTCATCCCTCCCGGAGCGATCTGCTCTCTTTGCATCTTTCTTTAGTTTTACAGGGGTGACTGCTACCGGCACAGGTTGGTCACTGGGCTCAGCCGTGATGCCTGCTGCTGGAGCTGGGGCTGGAGCTGCAGCAGCTGCCGTGCCCGCTGGGGAAGCTGGGACAACGCCAGTGGCTGCAGCAGCCGTGGTGCCGGTCGGGGTGGCTGTGACTGCCTGCTGGGCTGGAGGGGTTGCAGGGCCGGCTGGGAGGGCAGCGCCAGTCGCAGTGCCTGCCGCTTCATTTCCCCCCCTTTCCCCTTTAAGGCACTGAACAGTGTTGAACAGGGCTCGGTAGGCGTGAGCCAGACCCCCCAGCACACTGCGGTGATTTGTGTCTCTCTGGAGTTCCCAGGGTGGCAGCACACTTTTTGCAGATATTTTACTAGATTGTCTGGATTCTGTACTTGCTGAGGGATGAGTTTAAAACACACCGGGGGTGCCCACTGCCCTAGACACCTGCCCATGCTGTCCCACACACCCAGCCACTCACAGCTATCCTGCCCCGGGGCAGGTCTCTGCACGATGTTCTTAACTACTTGTTTAACCCTAAACAAGACCCAAAACCCATTCAGGAGGCAGAACAATAGGAGAGTGCTGGCCTGAGCATCCCAGGGGTACTCGAAATTCTCAAAAGCCGTTAGGACTAGCCTGAGGGAGAGAAGGGGGGTGAAAGAGTGGGGGAAGGTATCCCCTCCGGTTTTCCCCACAGATTGGGTTTGATTATTAACAAATTCTAAGACATAGGATCCGAGGTACGAAAATGACCGCAGTGCCGCATGCAAATACAAGCGTAATTTCGTGCACAGTGATGTTATCATGTCGTAAGTCGATATCGTACAGTAGAGTAAAATCATCATCCTGATCCTTTTTCCCGAGTTAATGAACAGCTTGGCAGCGAACACATACAGCAAGTACGGATTCAAAAACCACAGCCATCTGATCAAAGACAGAAACATTTTTACTGGCGACTATTTAACTAACACAGTAAATGTGTATAACAAGATTTAACAAAATCTAAGAAAGCTGTTTTAACGCACGCTGCTCAGCCCTGCCATTATCCCTTCCCCACTTTGGCTGCCAAATTTAATGTTCTGGTTTGGTGCGGCCGGCAACAAAAGCACCACGTGGCCGCCCCTCCCCCCGCCGGGATGCGGAGGAGAATGGAAAGAAAGAGGCAGAAAACGGTGGGTTGGGATAAGGGAAGTTTAACAAAACAGCAAACAAAGGGAACAGGAACAACAACAATACAGATCAGGAGAAAACACAACACAAACCGCACAACCCAGAGAGCCGCTCTCCCGCACCGCCACCACTGTGCGCTCCCAAGCCGCGAGTGAGTTCCCACTGCCCCACTCCCCCCCACCAGAACTCAGCATGACGGCACATAGTATGGAATACCCAGCTCTGTTTGGCCAGGTTGGGGTTGGGTCAGCCCACCCGGCTGTGCCCCTTCCTGGATTCTGGTGAAAATTACCCCTGTCCTGGCCGAACCCAGGACATCACATTATGCATGTATGTGTGATGTAACGCTGTGACTGCAGATTTCATTTCATTTTAGCTGCCAATGAAGAACCTGTATGTGCTCTTGAAGGCCCACATACACAAATGGAGGTTATTCTTCCTCCCCTTGTTCTCAGCTCTAGTAGGCTAATGAGTCTCTTAAGTTCACATGCGGGCTATGATTTGCTTGTGTTACTTCTTTCACCCTCTCACTTGCAGGTTAAATTTGTCCTAATCTCATTTTAACAAAGCCCTCCTTATCTCTGCTTTTGAGTCTCCCAGATTTCAAAAGCTTTTCGGTTGGAAACTGATGAAGTCTCGTGCCTTGATCATTTTTCCTTCATATAATGTTTTTTCTTCATTGTTGACCCTCAAATGATGACTTTCCTCAAACTGGTAAAACTGAAACTACATCTCATCTGCAGTGGCAATGTATCTGTGTCTGCACATATACAGCACTAAATGCTTCTGCCACTTAGAAGAGTCTGGAAATTATAGCATATATTGCTCCTGTATATTCAGAATTTGGAAAGAGTAACAGCTTTTCTGTAACAGTTTCTCTTTGGCACATCCTTGGGTATGAGGACAAAAATTGAAGATCTGTGTAAGTACAAGATGTAAAGAAATCTGTTTCTTGTATTTTTTTAAAGAAATATGAGAAAAGCACTTATATGGGAATTGTACAATTAATAATTATTCTGTATGACTTGCATTTTTTTTTAACAATTATTCCATTTAACTAGTCAGCATTGAAATGTGTAAAATTCAAGGAAGGAAATTTTGACCTAGTGAAAGTAATATTTACTTAACAATGCTATTTTAAATTCAGTCTAAAATTTTTTAATGACAGTGGTTTTTATGTACAGGATAACAAAGCAGATCAGTGCTGAATCTGTTGAAGATATCTGGTTATCGTTATGCACTAAGTTGGATTTTAAGGAAGCTGATGTGTCTTTTGAAGGTAGAAATTTCACAATACTCAGTCTGAGAGGTAAAAGGTACTTGTCCTCATTTAATATATGCTTTGCGTTTGTAATAATAGCTGCTGGTTGCCTGCTGTATGTCTTACGTAAATGATGTAAGTATCCTTTGTGATCTGTGTGTATCATCTGTCAAGTTGAAAGACACACACATTTTAAATATATTAAATACTATGAAATCATGCTGTTTGCAAGAAGATAATTTACATTTCTGTATTTAGATTCATACTGTAGTTTAACCCATGTAGGATTTGAACCAGCTGAACTAGTTCTGTTCGTTGTTGGAAATTTTAGGGGTTCTTTTTCATTTAGCTTCTGTAAAATAAATAGCTGCATCACTGTTACAGAGTATTCATAACGTATTCCCAATGTAGAGTTCTGGTTTTTTACAATTTTCATTTTTACTCAGATTATATATTTTTTAATTCAGTTTTAAATATTAAAGAGGTAGTCTGCAGGTTTTTTTTTAAGCCAGTGTGCAACCTTTTAGGTACTACTAGCCTGAGGCGATCCTGTCTGCGGTAAGTTGTGTGATAAAATTTCTGTTGATGGCAGTGAAGTCAAAAGTTTGCTCTGGATTTTAAGTAGCTGACCTTCTTTTCAATGCTTGCAGTTTTTAATCAAAATAACTTAGAGAATTATTAACTGTGGAATTAAAATGGAAGTGTCTTGGACTCTGCATATATAAATCCCATTTTTTATAGATCAGGACTATGGATGATGACCTCAAAGACTCTTGTATCAAAACAAATAACTCAGGCATGTTTGGTAGCCAAATTTCACAGGATGAAATGTTCATGACTCATGTGTATCACGAGTAAAACGGTGCTGTTGAGATGCTACACTGAATATTCTTAGAACTCCAAAGACTTTAATGAAGTCATTGATACTTACTTAGGAACATAAAATGAAAGAAGTATTCTTTAAAAAATTTAGATTACTAGGAAGCTGTACTATTTTTTTGGGTGATTACTTACCCAGACAATGAGGCAAAGATGAAAATTTTGTACCATCTATATTAATACATTTTTGTTGTGCTCTGCAGTGGAAATAAGCTGGAGGAAAATGCTATTGAATGTGAAAATTTTGTTTGTAACCAGTTGTGCTTGCCTTGATAGATGTGAAGAGGCTAGCTTTATACTGAGAAAGAAGCTGGAGTAAAGAGTGTATGTTTAAGCCTTCATAAGAAATAATTATAATGTATTTTTAAAGACAACAGTGTAACCAATTGTGCCTACTGTGATAAATGTGAACAAGCCAACTTTGAGTTGAGACCGAAGCTCGAATAAAGAGCATATTATTAAGCTTTCATACAAAATACTTTGTAATGTATTTTTAAAGATGGCAAGACATTAACCTTGAAGCAGGAAACAGAAGCTTTGCTATTGGAAGTTACTGAGCTAATTAAGCGGCTGGAGGCTGATTGTGAGGAGGCAGAAAATGCTTTGGAGTTGGAGAAACAGCGAAGGAAAAAGCTTGGCGTGAAAATTGATGGTATGTCACTTTGGAGGCTTCAGCAGCTCCCTGCAGCCGTTCAAAAAGGTATTGGTGTTGAAATTAAGAATATTTGTTATTTTTCAGTCAATTCATTACCAAGAATAAGAATTATGATATGACTATAGTCAGGTTTGCTTTAGTAGGAGTACAATATTTATTTCTCTGAATTTGCTATGTTTGACTATATATCCAGAAAAAAAATATGGAAAGTACTATGGCATTGTTTGAGAAATAGCATAAGAGTAGACAAACACTCTTAAGATGATAATAAATAATCAGTTTGGGGCAAGGAATGAGAAGCTGAAAGAGAATTATAAAATAATGTATTCAAGTTAAAATAAATTAAACCACAAATAAAAAAAATCGTTTTGAGAAAAATTAAAATGTGATAAACTTGAATAAAATACTTACATATTTAGTAGGAATTGTTTGACGTAACCATTGATAGGTCTTCTTGAAATCCCAGATTCTGAGAATGTTTACTATTACCTTTTGTGTTGAACTGGCATCTATATGATAGAATTAAAGCAAAAAGAAAAAACAAAAAGTGGCTACTTAGCAGCAGTTTGGAGTTTGTCTTCTGACTCATGGTCAGAAGTAGGTACAGTCTGAACCTTAACTTACAGAAAAGTTGTGTAATTTCTAACAGTAGGTTCCCAAATATAAAATCACAGTTGGTTCTCTAGTGCATATACTGGTGCACATCACCCTGAGATCTTCGACAAACACCTCACAATCCAGAGTATGGTGACAGTGCGAGAGTCCTCCATAACTGTGTTTACTGATGGGTAAACACTGAGTGAAAATCTGCGTACAGTGGAGGCAAGCTGGGAGTTGTTTAGTCTCAAATGCTTTTTCTCTCTCTCTCTCTCTTTCTGTCTCTTTTTTTTTCCCCTAGGAAGGCAAAATGTGAAATAGTGCACATCCCTAACAGTATATAAGAACAGTGTATGTTTGTTTGTTTGTTTTAGCTAATGGGTAACTCTTGACTTGGAAACTAGAAACCTGTGTTAAGGTGTTACCAGTTTGCAGAGACTGCTTTCCTTAAAAGCAGTTGCCTCTGAAGGACAATTTCTGATGCCCTGGAAACAGAGGAGGAGATTGAATAAAGAATCAGAATTAAAATTCATTGACAGGTTACAAACTGCTTTCAGGAGAAGATCCTTTGCAATGGAAAGGTCAATTTTACAGAAGCAAAGAACTGCAAGAAGTGAAGACTGGTAATATAATCTTCATTCTTCAGCACAGTAGTTCAGGATTTGAGCTGTAGAGATGTTACTTTTTACTTTTTGGTATACTTGCCTACAGTGATGCAGCTGTAAATAATTTTTGCCTGTTGCTGCACATTCCTGTTGCTTTTAATTTACTGTTTAGCATTCTCTAAAAATGTCAAAAGTTTGGAACAGTGGAATATCATTAACACATTTTTCAATTCTGTTAATATATGCAATGATGCAGTATTTTTTTTTTTTTTCAGAAAAAGCAAAATAAAGCAGCATGAGGTTTGGCTGTGAAAATTAACCAACTCTTCTCCCTTGGTTTATCAGTGGGCTATGTCAGTATGACATCGTGTCCTTGGAGTAAATTTTTAATTTTCAGGATTATAGCTTTTCATAGTATTATCTGTAAGACAAAAATTATGCTGAAATGAAATCAAGGACAAAGGGGGAAGACCCTCAAGGATGTTATAAGTATCCCTAATATAAGTATTACAAACCTAGGAGACTCTTAATTAAGAGTTTGCATGACCCATTCAGAGTAGACACTGAATTCTGTTATTTCTTCAGACTTCCCTTGATTTCCATTATTGCTAGCTCCTGCTGCATCTATGTCCTGTAGCACCCACAGGTAGTTGCAGTGACATAATGTGTATTCAGAAAGTACCTTCTCTGAAATAGAACAAAAAATCCAATGTAAAACACATTTTGTTCATTTTAATGTTAGATATCGCTTAATAGAAAAGCCACTTACGCATACAGTGTCTCTTTAACTTTTAGTAGCAATAAAATAATAATTTTGTAAATTTGTGATTGATATCTTGTTAACACAGCAAAATTTATTGACTGTTAAGAGATTGCATTGAATATTCCACAGCTACTCTCAGAGCTAGAGTGCCTTTTTTTCTCAGTAAAATGTGTCTGTCTCTCAAATTTATGGCAGTTTACTACTCAAGACATTTTCTGATTTTTTTCTTATCTGATGATCTTTATTTTCCCTAGTTTCATACCAATAATTTTTCTGTATAGAACATCAGCTGTTGCAGGACACCGTGTCTAGTAAGGCTTTTTTTTTCTGAGCAATATAGAACATATGTTGTCATTCAGCAACCAGTGGTCTAGTCGCATATTTTCTTGTAAAGACCCATAGGAATTTTATGCGAAGTCAGAAAGGTAAATGCAGCAACCTCAACTATGACTGTCATACTTCTGTGTGGCAACATGAATATGTTTTGTTTGTTGGCTTTGAGTTTGTGTCTTCAGTTTAGCTTTCTTGAAGCCACATTTAGTTTGAGAAGTGTCCCTGAGCTGAAAATAGTTAGCATATTAAGAGGATGTGGGATTTATACTTACCCTGTTCTTCCTCTGCATCCACATAGATCTGTTGCTGGAGCCTAGGAAGCTCAGTAGAGCTGTTCTTGTGTTACAGTAGCCTCCTCTAGATATGCTGTAAAGCCAGATGTTTTAATTTCCTGCATAAAAACAAAACCACCCCTCACTCTGAAGATTTGCTTGAATTACATTCCAGGATTACTAAGTATGAGTTTAAAACCAGTTCCACTGCTAATGCAATACTTGGTGATGTCTTTTGTAACCAATGTCCTCTTTTGGCCTTCAAAGCAGGTTACAGCAAAATTTTACAAGTCTTAGTATTATGACAACGTATTTCCTGATCTCACCAGGTATTCAAGGTGTTACTCAGATACTCACATTAATTATCTTTTTAACAGAATATGAAATGTGTGTTCAAGATTCCTTGGAGCTACAATGGCATTTTGATTGTAAAAGCCGTCAGCTGCGACAGGTACAAAACCAGATCCTGGAGACAGAAGCAGTCAACAGAAAGCTGCAGGAGGATATAGACTTCATGAAGAAACACAGCCCTCTGCTGGAAGAACAGCTGAATCTGGAGGGTGGAGCTGTCAAGAATGTGCTACTGGCTTATGAAAAGGTAAATACAAACAACACGAAGATGTTTCTTTTAGAATCTTTCTGCCGCATAGGTGCATACCCTTTTAGAGAACAGCAGTCTTTTGGAAGTACCGAAGTCTGTTTTAAATTGTTGTACACAAAGACTGCAAATTATGTGCCCATACCATTACATACAGGCTCAGTGCAGACAGAATCCAGAGAGAATAATGCTGTTGGCCTTTAATAAACGTCTCTTAAGCATCTATGGAATTTAATTCTAACTTTGTAAGTTGATTTCTTGTGGGATTTTTCCCGGGAAAGGTAGAAGGCACATACCTGATATTTACATAGATTCTTCTCAGATTTCTCACAGACATCAGCATTTGTTCCAGAATACGGAGCTGTTAGAATCTGTCAAAAAAATGTTTGTAAGATTTAATTCTTTTTAAGTGCTGTTGTACATTTTTACTAATTTATTTGTTGATGGTATTTATTGATAATAATATTGATAATAATTTATTATTTCTTGATAATAAATTCCTAATGTGTATAATGTCAGACTGAATGATCAAAGTGTAGCAAAGGTGTAGGTAGCTTAAAATTGATGTCTAAAAAGGGAGGGATACTGTGTTACTTCAAGTACAGATTTTAGTACTAGTCACTGTGTTTTCTATATATTTTCAATGGTAACTTTTAAATACAAATCTAGAGATTAATCTCTTTTTCAGGGTACTTACAGTCTCAGAATGGTCTTTCGTTTGTAGGTGATCCTTAATAAATATTTTTTATTTTAATTTGTTTTATTTTGATCTCATATTTTGAGGATTCAACACTATGTCAAAATACTTCTAAAATTAAAGAATTAATTGCCTATTACACAAATAATATGAGAATTATAAGGAATTATTTCTGATCTATGAAAGAGCTCTCAGTTCTATCAGTGTTGTGAGGTATGTTCAAAACACTGGCTACCAAAATCAAGTTGGTTATTTTGGTTTTTATTTTGTATCCTTTTTTCTTGTTAATGTCTTAGCATATATTGTGTGCAGTTAAAATATTTAGATGTACTACAACTCAGGAATTAATTAGACTTAAAGTATTTTTTTCTTCTAAAGACTATTTTAAATAAATACTTTTTTTCAGAGGAATTTTTCTCTTTCTTTCCAAAAAGTGACGCTACATATCATGAGAAGACAGATTGGATATTACTGCAACTTATTTATGTATTTCATTTCAACAATATTTCTAATTGTCAAATAAATTGTTTATAACTTTTATTGTGCTCTAACTTATATACTGTTTGTTGCTGAGGTTTGGTTTTTTTGGTCTTAAAAAACAGCTGATACTTACTTTTCTTTGCAGTTAAAACAATTATTTAATTTTTAATCTCTAGCTTTTAGTATCCAGAGAACCAGATTGAGCAGTGAAGTGCTACTTTATAATAAAGATGTTAAATGGTGTCATTTGTTTATATTTGTAATGTTTTAAAAAGCAGAGACAGTAGACAAATGCGTATCTCTATTTGAGAATTGTCAAGAACTGAGCGTCCCAATACTGTTTATACTATTTAAAATTGTGTTCATTGTCTGCATTGTCTCAGGCTGCTTTTTTACATAGGTGACTGCCAGGCTTGCACATCCTCTAGGAGATGTTTAAGTAATGATTCTGTCAGATTACTGGGTGAAACCTCTGTGGCTTCTTTCAACATTATTTCTTTCTTTCTGCTCCAGAGGTCACTATCTTCCCATGGAAGTAGCCACCTTTTTGCAATAACTTCAAAGTTTTGTAACAGAAAGAAAGACGTGTTGCTGACATTTCTTTATGTCATGCAATTTCACAACACACATTTTGTTGTCTTTTGCTAGGATTGTATCTATTGCAGACCATGCAGAATTTGTTGTTGAGTTATATGACATCACAAAGTACTACTTCAGCTTTAAATATCAATTTTTAAATGGCAAAGAATCAGACAAATCTTGAAATTATTTTTTGTTTTAAACATTGTGCATGATTTTCATATAACATTTTTCAGGAAATTTGTTTTATTTTCTTAGGCATCAAAAATACATAGTGATGTTCATTGTGAACTCATGAAAACCCAAAAGACAATTAAAAGAATTCATGAAGAATCTGAAAAGAAGATAAAATCTATGTATGAGAAAATTAAATGTGCTGAGGTGCTACTGAGTCAATACAGGTAAGAGCTATTCAGTATGGTATTATAAAGTTCTGTTCATTGTAACAGTGATAATCAAGCTATTGAAAATTTGCTTTTACAAATAATTTTAAGTTCTTATCTTTGTAAAATTAAAATTAATAGGTTTATATATAAAAGAAGTGTTTGCCTTGTTTGTCTGAGCTTGCATTAGCAGAATAAGGAAGGTATGATGTCCAGAAATATACCCAAATTCAAAGTTCCATGAATCAACTCCTAAAGCCTGCCATTTTTACCTTACTTTACTTACTCATGAATTTTTGATCCCTTTGACAAAAATTTTTGCTATCATTCTTGTTGACTGCACAAATTACTTGCAATGAACATCAGCACTTACCATAGTACCATAATTATAATTATAACCTAATTTTGAACTTGCATGTTAACCGGAACAGTCTTAGCCAATAACACGTACTTTTGAACTTATCAAAATACCTGGTCTTTCTTTATTATAGCAAACAAAAAAAATTACTATAACTTTATTGAATTGCAAGGTGGCTTCTTCATGGCAGTGACTTATGTTGCAGTTTCCTCGCTGTAACCTCTTGTCAGGTTATTAACCCCTAAATTATCAAATAGAGTTATAGTAACAGTAGGACAACACTAATGGCCAGTGACTGACAACTAATCTCTCCTTTCTGTCACTGAACATACAGACACCAAGTCAGCACTAAGAATAACTATGCCAAAGAACAAGAATACCAAGTACTTTTATGTTTGCTACGAGGTTGTGCTCAACTTGGCTGCACACGCCTGTGGCGAGTTCATAGGTTTTATTTGGCAGAGTAGCAAGTGCTGAAGTGGCTCTTTTTCACTTGAGATAAGGAAAGCTTACAGGTGTGACTGAAAGACATCAGTAAATTTTCAAGATAACCTTACTGGCAGTAACAGATGTTTCCCTACCACAGCAATGTGACAGCAACTGTTCTTCAAATATCAGGTACTTCAAAAACTGTGCGTGGCAATTATGGAGTATATGGATTTTGTAGTAAGTCATGAAATTTGGTCCATCCTATTCATTCACTGCTACCTAGACTCACTAGGTTTTTATATGCAATTCCATAATTCAAGTTGTACTGTGTACTACCTGAGTTGGGACAGTATATACTTTTTTTGGATTTCCAGAGGGTTGATGTTAGAAAGTGCCTGATGTACAGTAGTGGCTGTAAACCTGTCCTGCTCATTGGTGCTTCATTGAAGACAGCAAGACTAATGCTAATGGTTGAGATGTACGTGCAAATTCATGTCCTTGTTAACCTCATTTCAGTAGATGTTAATTTCCTATGTAGCAAAACCATTGCCAGGGACTGTCCCACCTAACTCCCATTCCCTGTTTCTTTTCAAGGATCATTCTCATGAGAATTCACTATAGAGTTAGCTTCATTAGTTTACTTAAAGCAGTAAAGGAGCAACTACAGAGCTGAAGAGAAGTTTCTAGTTACAGAATTTCTTAATTTTTCAAGAAAGGAGGGCTTTATAAGGGTGTCTGTTATCTAAAGATCCATGTATAGTCTCAAGTTAGTGCCTTATCTCTTCTACAATCATTCTTTCTCTTAAAAATTAAGACACTGCAGTTCTCTTACTGCAGGATGTCTGTTTCCATACACTGTTTATGGTGCTCAGTAGGCCATGGTAAAGAGCTACACCTGATTAAATAATGGCGGTTGGTTGTATCATTTCCAGTTTCTTTAGATTATAGCATCTTGGCAACTTTATTTCAAAAAATGATCAGTGCTCAGGAACTTGAAACACCTTTTTCAGTCCCAAAGAAGGAGTTCTTACTGCCTGCCTCAGAATCTTACAAGTTGTTAAGCCTGCAGTGCAAAGTAACACTGACTTTTGCAGAACAGAGCACTCTTACAGTGTATTTTGGGGTAGATGTCAACCTCAGGAAATCATTACTTTGGCTAATGTGACTGGTGCTTCTGATGTCTGCTATCTAGGGAGATCTGTGCTTGCCAGTCAGCTGGTTTAGAAACCTTACTGACACATTCTTGAAGAAAGGAAGGTTATTTAGATGCAATAATCCTGTTTCTTTAAGATACCGTATCACTGTGGATCTCTTTGCCATTGGCACTAAACTGCAGAATTAAAGAAGGATCGTAGCTCTTCCTGTAATGTGTTTATACTTTAATATGGGAGCAGGAGGCGTCCTGGGTAACATGCATTTGCTCAAATGACGGTGCTGCTCAAGAAGTTCCAGTCTTGCACTCATAAAGTGCCTGTGCACTTGTAATGAGATCCAAACTGTCTATGTCTCAGTAAATATAACTCAGTGTAGGATAAAAAAATGTAATTTTCTGTAAGATGGGTAGCTTAGCAATACTGGAGGAATAAATGTCGCTGACTTGTTTCTTTTGTCAGCATGCTTGACTTTTTCCTTTTTAGATTCTAACCTTTACAGTGAAGTTCTTGGCCTTGTTTTTCTTGAGTTCAGGATAATTTTGACACTATATTTAGAGGTATTTATGCTAATTTTATTTTATTTCCTCTCAGATTAAAAAGATTCACAGATAACATGTTAATGTTTACTTAACTAAAGCTCAGCTTTCATTTCAGAGCCTAGTTTGCAATCTGGAAAGAATAGTAGTATATGAAAATTAAATTTGTAGTCAGAAATATAGCTAAAACCAAAGTATTTTATTACGCAAAACCTGAGACCAGAATTCTGTAATACAAACATTTGTCAAAGCTGGAGTGACTTCTGGAAATTACCATGTGATTCTCCAATTAAAGTCACTATGTGTGTCTAAACAAAGGAAGAGGTGTGTGAAGAGTAGGAGATAATACTTACTTTTGATGGATATGAGCCTGTGAATGCAAGCTTAACAGTGTCTTCACAATGATTGGAATTTTAATTATGGCTTAAATATGTGTATAGAGATGATCTGATCAAATGCTTATTTGCTCCTCCGTGGGTTCCAGCTGAGAGAAATCAAACAGCATGATTCTGTAACTGGTAAAGTTCTTTGCAAACCTCATGTTGATTTTAATTATGAGAAAGATTAGGTCCTGAGTAAGAAGTATCACCAAAAATGTAGTGTGTTTTATTAGTATATATTCAGATACTTTGCAAATCAGTTTAGTGTTTCACTGGCCTATTTAATGTTCTGTCAACTTGTCTGAATTACTAGCTGCTGGGAAGAATTGTTAGCAATGGTTATAGTGATTCATTGCTGGAGGTGATTTTATCATGTGATATCAGAATAGATAATGTTAAAAGTATATGATTTCCCTTTTTTTAAATTTTTTGTTAATACTATTCCAGCAGATACCTACTGTTAAACTTTATTCCTTATCAATTCCTATTTACGAAGTGTGGTCAGCAGCGATTTGCTGTTGTCCTCTTGTAGACAAATTGCTGTAGTTTGGGAGTCTGAGCCTTAAGATGTACGTGATGATAAATATTGCTGTGTATTGTGATCCTTCTTCACTAGCCTATTTCCTCTGTGAGTTTGGATTTTTACTTTGTTCTTTCTTCCTATTTGTTTTCTAAAGCAACTTACATTATTTTCACTGTGCTTGCAGAAGACTTCTGTACTTTATGACCTTTCCAGGGTGTCCTCTGACTCCTTTTCACTTCTGTAATATACTTTTCTGAAATAGATTGAAAGGTAGTGCAAACAGTATTCGAGATTAAGCCGTGTCATACAATCGTAGAACCATAGGATGGTTTGGGTTGGAAGGGACCTTAAATATTATCTGGTTCCAACTCCCCCTGCCGTGGGCAGAGGCACCTTCCACTAGACCAGTTGCTCAAAGCTCCATCCAACCTGGCCCTGAACACTGCCAGGGAGGGGGCATCCACAGTTTCTCTGGTCAACCTGTGCCAGTGCCTCACCACCTTCATGTCAGTGACTTTAACAGGGACAGCTTACTCTCGTTTTTTATTCCAATATTTTTCATCCTATATCTTACTTCATGGAACACCTTCTTAGCTTCTTTTAACTGTGCTAAATGTTGAGTTGACTTTCTGAGTGTTTGTGGAAATATGTACCTGCCTTTCTCGATATGATAGTTAATTTGGAATTTTAAGGTGTACTTAATTCTTTGATCTTACACTTCTTTTGAGTATGGACACTAAATGGTACATGCTGTTGTGTTCCCCACTTACTTAGTTTGTCTTGAAATTTTTCTTAAGTTTCTTAGTTCTTTTTGGCCTTGCCTTTGTAGTTACATTATATACAGACTTTTAATTTCACTACTCCTTGCCCTTTCATATCATCTGTAAATATATCAAAGCAACAGGTAGAGGATTTTGAGACACCATGCTGTTGACCTATTCTTTCAATGAAAATTGATTGCTTAATGTTACTTCTGCACTTTTTCATTAGTATTAGAATTTTTCATCTTGCCTTCTGACTACTTCACTTTTTAATAGCCTTTTTATGCAGGTTTTTGTTCAGTTCCATTTAGAATTCTGTCACTGTGTCACAGCTGTTGGCTTGCTTAGCAGTTGCGCAGTTTTCCTGCTTTGTTTTTGTAGTCTTGGTGGAAATCAAGGCTCTTGAATTGTTTCACGTGCAAGAAAGAAAGTGTGGTGTTTTCCTGTAACAAACATTTGTTCTGAAGTTAAAATTGCTTTACAGGAGCTCTTTGTTCTTTTGAAACAAGTCCTAATGTAGGTAAAATCCCCATGCTAATGGCAATAGGTAACTAATAACTGGAAATTCATCATCTATACTGATAGAAATATAACATGTATGTTTTCTGTTTCACCTAGTTAGGTGATTTCCTGTTCATACTATTTGACAGTGGTGTAGGCCGTTGTGCAACCTGTTTTGTTTGTGTGAATGTAAATTAAACTAAAAATGCTAATGATGCAAGTGTTTTTAGGAATAGCAGCATTTATGGGAAAAAGTTGAGTAGAAGACTTTTTTCTACCCCTCAGAGAAGAAATTAATTTATCTTGCCTACTGTATCAGTTTGTTTTGGGTTTTTTTTCCCCAACCATTTGCTAGACAGGTAATTTAAAGTCATACTTACATTCCAGTGAAAGTAGACCCTTCAGCTGCCATCTGAGGAGGGCTAGAATAACATGTGGTATTGATAGGTGTGAGAAAGACAGATTTGTGATGGCACAGACTTGAAAGACCGTTCTGTGGCTGATACTCTTTCCTTTATGTTCAGTGCCATCAGTGAGAAAATGATCAAGATTGCATGAAACTCAAAATGCTGAGGCTGGAGTGCATCACACGGCACAGTCTCTTATTTGTACACATATTTGCTGTGGCTGGTAGTACTGTATTTTTCTGTGAGGTTGTACTCAGAAAGTTGTAGCTGATAGGTAATATGAGAAGAAAATTGCAGTCTATGCCTGTTACGTGTTTGTCATTAGAAGAATTCCAAGTATCATTTATATATTTCTTTCTTGGGTAGTGGGACCTAAAACAGTAGAGGTCTTCAGAGTGTTAGGCTTCACGCTTGTGTTATATATATTCTGTGACATTTGGAATGTGACTTTGCAAGATAAGTCTTTTCTCTATCATTAGATAGAAATCTTGGAGGCAAATAAAGGAAGAGTGTCTATTAAATAATCTTGTAGGAACAGCTCTTGAATTAGTGATGAAGTCTCTTCATTATTGTTTTCTGTTGTTTTACTGTGTTTAAGTATGCAAAACTAGTTCAGGTTTTATTTGGAGTGTAATGCAGTAGATGTCTCTAAAATTCAGCTACTGTTGGTTTTAGTTCTCCTGCGGTGGATTTATTTTGCCATTTAAGGCATGCTTCAGAGTATGTTATTGACCAAGATAATTCTTTGAGGAGCATGGGGGAAACTCCTCTTTTCTGTCTGCTGCAACAATAGTAAAAATAATGGATAAGCACCAACAGTCATTGTAAAATTTTAACCTAATGTCCCTCTGTTTCTTCTGCCTTTGACCAAATCCATTCTCATACACAGCTGTGACAAAAAGCCTGTGTACAGTCTATAATGAGGCCTAACAGTGTCTCGTGGGAGTGTTTTCCTGACGATTGTTGTAGTTATTATTATCTCTTTCTGTAATTATGGGCAGTTTTCCTTCTCATAACGCTGATAAATCTGCTATTCAGAGTGAAAGCAAAGTCCTTATCCCCTCCTTTGACCTCGCCTACTATCTGCAAGTTCCTTTTTACATGAGGAATAGATGTCAGTAAAAAATTTTCTTCACAAATAACATTTCTCCACAAGATGACAGTGCAGTGGATTAAGTGAAGATGGCTCTGAACTAGATTCAGCCACTAGCAGAGAAAGAAGTTGACTCCTGTTTTGTTTAATTAACGTGAGGTGTGAAACAAAGTCTTGCGCTTAACTATACCAATATCTGTTGAGAGGCCCAGTTAGAAGTTGTAATGTTGGCAGACTGTTTAAGTGCAAGTGAACTGGTAGCATGAGTAGTTTTGATAGCTGGCTGAAATTGCATGAACCTGCCAGGGCAGATATTTTGAAACTCTCTCATGTATACCTGTTCAAGAAATGTAGTAGAAAATCAAAATAAATCTTTACTAATTCAGATCTGCTTTACATTTTCCTTTATGGAGAGGGACTACCTTGGAACATTTCCAAATAGATTGATTCACTATGTGTGTGTTTCTATTAGGAATGAGTTAAAGCATTCTGATTTTATTTGGACCGAATACTGTATGAAGTTAAAAGAAACAGAGGAGAAGATTATAAAGGATGAAAAACACCTTGAGAAGTTAGTGAAGCAAATAGCAGAAATCCAGGAAGATGCAAAATGTTGGAACAGCAAAGTGAGTCTTGAATATTTATAAACATGCAAGTAAATGAGTATCTTTTATTGAAAAGTACATGAATGCCTGAATATTTTGTTATTTAAGAATTAAGATCCCCTGTAAAAGTAAAAATACAAATACTGATTTAAAAATAAAAAGTGGTAGATTCTATAGAACTCCTATGTTCATTCTTCTGTTGTAGTATTCTTTTTCAGCTTTATTTATTAAAAATGTGATAACCATCTTCCATTCCTGTAAGTGACCTGGACATTTTTTGTTATTGGGTGCATATCTGCTTAATATTGTTTATCTTCTTAAATCGTCTGGAAAAAAGTGTACATTTAGTGGGACAGTGTAAGTGGTCTCTTGAATTAGTAGATTTTTTGACCTGAGATGGCGTGTGATGCACTCTTACAGCATGCAGAGTGATACCCTATTTTACTTAAAGTTCCTCTGTTTTCTGCTTTTCTGCTATATTTGTCTAGCATTCATTTCAAAAACTTGTTGTAGTTGGCAGTAGGAGTTTTCAATTAATTGACAGTTCCATATGTGGAACCAGTAGAAAATACGTAGAACAGGATTTAGATGCCCACAACAAAACTTGTGGGTTTTTTTTATATGGACTTATGTATGTGTGTGTGTATGTGTGTATAAATAAAGTATGAAATTCATAGTCTGGTACATGCCCAGTACTGTGTGGTTTGTGGATCTAGATAGCCAGGTCCTGCTAAGGATCCAGTGGAATCCAGAATCTAGATAGAGTATTTCTGAGAAGCTGAATCTACGAAGCATTCCCAGAACTTACGAAAAGACCCCAAAGCACATCCCCTGCAAAAGTAAAGTTTTCTTCCTGTTGTTGGCACCACCAATTGCTACAAACTGGTATCTAGAAAAACAGTATTGTCAAATAGAGCCAATACTTATTAGTAAACCTGTTTTTTTTTTCTTTCTGGGTATGTTTCCAGCTGGGTTTCCCTGACCCGATATACTTCAGTAGCTTCTACTTGGGTGTTAAGACCAACACAAACTAAAGAGAGAAAAGCGCAACAGGGATAAGGTGGAGCATGCAACTGCTCCTCTTGGTGAACACCTTTGGTTTGATTAGTGTATGGTAAAGGTGAGCCAGAGTTAAGTTTAGCATAAAGCTCATCTGTTATTGTCAATGTCATGTCCTTCAAACATGTGGCTAAACCAATTAACTCAATAGATCTTTATAAATAATAGTGGATTTTCAGAAAGCTCAAAGTGATACTTGTGATCGTCATAGAAATATTACTGGATAATGGAGTTATTGTGGGAATCGGGAAAATATTGAGATTATTTTCAGTGCCTTCAGTGGGGTTTGAATGGGATCCAAATTATAACATGACAATTGTCACATACATCAACAAACTTGAAGACAGAATTACTGAAGTAGTATTTTTCTTCATCTTTTTTCCTGGCTTTTTTCCCTCGTTGTATTTCATACTGTTTTTTACATTTTGTATATGACCTATTAGGAGTGTTACAACATTTGACACTGTAAGGACAACTCTGAGTTTTCCTTTTTTTTGTTTTTTTGTTACCCAGATGTGCATTACAAAAGATATCTGTATGCATTAAATCCATTTTCTGTATCTGTATGGGCTTTGCTCTTTAAATATTGGAAGAAACCCTTCTAGTAAGATCAATCTCATACTTAACTATTCCTCCTTTCTTCTTTGGTCTTCATTAATTACCTGCACAATATGGCAGTATTTCAGGTCATTCCTGTCAAAATGTTTGCTCTGAAAGTCTTGAAAGAGGGAAGAGCATTTCTGAATTGTGTTTTTCCCATGTACTGGCAATTTAAAAACTGGGACATTTTGCTCATACTTAATTTACTGGGGTTTTTTGCCCTGTAGATGTAACCAATTTCGCTGTGTCTTTCCCACACTTCCCCTGAACTATATTTCTTAGAATATTTTACATATTGAGAAACTTAGAAATTTTCTTTTTTGTCTCCTTTTTCTAGATTAGTAAAGGTGCTTCTTTGCAGTTTTTCCTCACAAATCATATTTTAGAATCCCTAACCATTGAGGTTAGGACCTTCAGTCCCCAGCTAGTTAGGAAAGTACAGCCATACAAGGACAATCAGCAAAATCCTAGAGAAGTACAACAGAGCTATGACATTCTGGACAAGATAACAAGACAAAGCCTGTATTATTTCCCTCCTTAGCTACTGGGACATAGTCACAAAGTATCTTATGTAAACCTGCTCTTCATCAGATTCTTGAGGTAGCAGTAGGAAATTACATGCCATTTAGAGCACCTGTGTGCTAATTCTGTCCTGACCTTCCCACATGTATTCTCTACCCTTATGCTAACATCCGTATCAACCCTGATCCTGCTTGGATGCGTTTGTTGCCTGGTCCTATTCCAGTTAGACCCAGATCTCTATGGAGACTGTAAGGGTAAGTTCTTCCAGGACATCTATGTTGTTTCAGCCTCTGCAAAGGAAGGAGAGGTGAAGGGAACAAAGTTCATGAGGCTCAATGTGAGCAGGTATGCCTTTGTCGATCTAAAGCCACTTTAAATGTTTTCCTTATCCTATAGATGCTTGCTTCCCTAACATCCTCATTTTCCTTACCCTCCAGTGATTGATCCATCGTTGAATCTCTATATGAATCTGTATTAAGTAAATAGGTGTATTGAGATATTAAGGAAAATCTTGAGGCTGAGAGGAACTTCAGGTATTCTGCTTAATTATACGACGTGTCATGTATGAGTTAGCAGCCTTTGAGTGTGTGCTTACTGATACTGTGAAGTCTAAAGATTCTTCTAGGATACATCACAATGGCTATGTGCATATGAATAATATAGCGTTAAATATTTCTAGTTATTGTTTAATTGCCTTCCTTTTAGATTTATTTTTTAGATGTGTTGTTTAATTATTACAAAGAAATATAGGAGATATTTGTGTTACTTACTTCACAAAATATTTTCTAGATAGAAGATCTGAATAACAGAATAGCTGCCCAAGGAGACGAGAGCACAAAAAAATCACATGCTTCTTCTGAAGTGATTAAAGCTGTGGAAGAATTAGTAAGTTTTTTATTGTTTTTATAGAAATGAAGTAAAAAATGCTTGCATGCTGGATTTTTTTGTGTTGGCCTGAAATACTTTCAGCTTATGCTAATGGTGTCTGAATGTTTTAATGTTCATTAGAAATCGACCAGGAAAAGTGATCTACAGAATAGAAGACTAAAGCTTCTCAATATTAATGAAGCATTGGACATTTTGAAATGTGAAAACGAAGAACTTAAGGGAGAAAATGAAGAGTTTTTGCAAAAATCTGGAAATAGGTAATACCTACACTATAAATATAGGAAGCAAGCATTATTTTTTTCACTGAAAGCATGCCTATAAAAGTGAACCTCGCTGTTATTTTAAGTCTATCTGTAATTTAACCTTACAATAATTAAAAATCACTTCAGGCTGAAATCTATCATCGAACTTTTTTGCCTGTCTCTTGAAAGGAAAATAACTAAAATTCTGCAAAAGACAAAACACATGCTTTGACAATTAAAATAAAACAAAATGAGGAAGATTCTGAAATTCTCTGTATGTTAGCAGAAACCTCAGTCCCCAAAACATTTTGGTAAAAACTTTTACAAATTTTATTTGTATTTTTTTCATATACAGTTGTTAAAAATGTAGAATCTGAAATGTTATTTTTCTCTGTTTTGTCTGAATTCTTGTAAGACTGTATGCACACATCTATTGTAGCTCCTCAGTTTACTGATTGCAAGTAGCTATTCTTTAAACTATATTGTACATAACATTTTCAATACATTTATAATATAACAGCAAATATAATTAATTTTTAGTTCCTTCTTCCTTTGGACACTAGACATATGCTGTTTTTATGTACCTGACAGGTTATCTTCTTCATCCCCACAGTAGCTTTGGATTTTATTGTCTGGTTTCAGCAAAGTCAACTGAAAAGAAAAGCTCTTGAAAATAACTAGACTCTTATAAGTTTTGTAGAAATTGATGACTGAGTTGAATACAGATGTCAGGATGAACACATTCCTTACTAGACCCCAAAAATTCCATACAGGAGATGTGGGAAAAGGGAGGAGATAAAAAGATGAAAGAGAGGAGGAGGTATGTGCATACTCCTTAGTAACACTCCAAGTTGGAGCTCATACCTTACATACCAAAGTAAATCAACGATAGGACACAAATGGGTAGGAAACCAGGCTTCATTAGTTCTAATGTTGATGGAACTACTTACTGGGATTATTAGAACATTTTAGACTTAGTGCTGTAGCTTTACAAATCTATTATTTTCAATTTCATTGACATCTTTTTTGATTGATTAAAACTTTTATTTCATCATACATGTAAGACAATGGAGAGAGTTCTTGCCTATGGTGGAAGTATGAACTGGTAGGCTGAAAGAGGAAACTCAGATTTGTAAGAACATGTACAGGCAAATGCGGAACATCAGGAGAGAGAGGCAAGTTCTCAGAAAACAGATTTGGGAAGCATTGTTACGTGAGACCATCTTGCACACTAAAATTTTACAGTCATCCTAGAAAAATCTAAATTTAAATTTTAGAATCTAAAAAACTCGTGGGTTGAGGTAAAGACAGGGTAATAGGTATGTGGGAGGGAAACCACAACACCCAAGGGATGTCAAAGCAATCATTCACCACCTCCTACAAGCAGATCAATGCCCAGCCAGTCTCTGAGCAATGGCCACCTAAGAAGTCAAAAAAACCTCACCTCCTTCTTCCCCTACCCCGTTTTTATTGCTCAACATGACATTAAATATCCCTCTGGCCAGTTTGGGTCAGCTGTCCTTGCTGTGTCCCTTCTCAACTTCTTGCCCACCCCCAGCCTACTTACTAGGGGGTGGCTGAGTGGAAAAAAGAAAGTGCAAACACCATTCGGCAATAACCAAAACACTGGTGTGTTACCAAGACTGTTTTAACCACTAATCCAAAACACAGCACCATGTGGGCTGCTATAAAAAAAGTTAACTCCATCTGAGCCAGACCCAGTAAACCTGTCCAGGGGATTCCATACCTTTTCTGAACTTCACTGCTGCTCAGAAATATCCTCAAAGAAAGATTGGACTGGTCATTAACATCTCACTATGCCCACCTGTCTGAAACAGTTTTGTTAACCAATATCTTGCCATTTTCCAGACTGTAGCTCTCTTTATACACGTGCATGGAACTAGAGGAGCATCTGTTGGCTGTTTTTTTCTCACCATCCTGTTCCTCATTACTTCTCACTAGTTTCATCTTACTATTTCTTAGTAAGTGATTTCTTTGTTAATGTGTGATTAGCAACATGGACTAAATGGTCAGAAAGGTCAAAGATTTTTATGTTACTATAATGTTCATTTTCTTACTAGATTTGGAGGGGTTTTGGTTGCTAGCCAGCTCCTCTATTTTCGCTTTATGGTAGTCTCTTCCCATCCCCAGACTGCTGAAATCTCTTTTCTGCTTTTCTATCACACAGATCAGAAGAAATTAGGGAAGATGTTTTCTGTTACTAAGGGTCCCATTTCATAGCGAGACTTCTACTTACTACTCATGACCATGATGGGGACACCTTTTAATTGATTTCTGACTTGATCACTACTGAATCTTCTTGACTACATCCATAAGGTGTTATCTGATCCCCTATTTACTGTGTTTGTCTTCTCAAATTACCTTATTACATGAACCAGGCAGTTGATTTACAAGTTTTCTTAATCCAGCGTATAGACATTTTCCTGTCAATAAATGTAAAATCCTTACCTCTTCTCACAGAGATCTAAAACTTTCAAAAAGTTCTCGATATGAGACAGAGAGAGACTTCTGCCTGCTACATTTTGTAAAATGGATGTCATATTCTCTCAGTATCTTCTGTGAGACCATTGAAGCAGGCCTGCTTTTTATAATCAGAAGTGTACTTCAGATTGTATTGATGGCATTGATGAGGACATCTTCACACACACTGATACTGAGTGCTGTGCAGAGGCATCCAGAAATAGCGTTGCCTTTGGCAAAATGATTCTGAAGTAATTTTTTCCCAAAGTATTCCAAGACCTATCTCCAGGTAACTTGTGATTGAACTTTGAAGGATCTCAAATACAAAGTTTATGCAAACAAGTATTTGTGTGTGGAGAATGTTCCGATTACTGGAATGTGTTGGGATTTGTTGTCCATATGAACATTCACGCCCCATCTGTGTTGCCTTTCCTTCATAGTATGTTAAACGTCTTGGATGAAAGAAGCTGCGGAAAAACGGTGCATTTGACCTCATATGTAGTGTCTGAGTATATCTTACAAGTACTAGTAGATCAAAAAATACCAGATCCATGTGCTGTGCACAGTTACCAAATATATGAAGGCTTAAGGAAAGAAAAATCAGGAACTTACCATGCTTCTCAAATGGGAACAGAGCTTCTGAATAAGCTGCAGAAGCTGTGATAAAATTTTCAACATCTGCACATGGACTTGAGTAGGGAACTCATGCACCAAAGAACCATAGTTCTTCTTTCAGCTGTAGTCCACTTGCTTTTCTGCTTAGAATATTTATGTTCCTCTTGCATCGTGCTTAAAGTGTTTTGACCTCCAGAGTCATGGGTAGCCTTGTATACACAAAACGGTTTTGCTCCACATGAAAGGTACAGGAAACTGGAGTGGAACAGTCATTGTTTGGTTCCTTTAATTTCTTTCCAGATACAGCACAGATCTGCAGATCTGCTTTGCACTGTTCAGGTGAATTGCTCTTTTGTCTTTGGTATTTCGATATTTAAGTCTTTTTATAAGCATAGATGTTTTGGAAGGAATTTGTGAGGCCATTTAGTCACTACCTTCCAAAAAAGATGGTTTAGCTATACTTATACCCATTTTAACAAACAATCAGATGAATATTTTTTTAGGGTTTCCAGTGTTGGCTGTTTCAAAACTTCCCTAGGGAAAGTGATTAGTTAATTTCCCAGTGACCTTTTGTCAGTATTTTAGAGTTTGTGTTACTTTCTTCAGGTAATTTGTTTCTGACCCCATCCCTACACAACCTTGATCATTATCATCTGGGTAAGACTTGGGCCATTCACATGTGTACTCTTGGCTAGTTTTCCTGACATCCTTGTAGTAGATCCAGTGTTTTAATTCACAGGGAACAACATGTTTTAGATCTATGCAAGATTCTTTTGTCTCAGCAGCTTAGCAAAAAGGCTAGGAATCCTTTGTATCCTGTCTAAACTGGCTATGCAGCACTTTGCACCCTGGGGAAGCCCCAGGTGATTTTATTACTGCATAGGTTACAGGGAAGCACCAGTGGTGTAGTGGTATCATGCAAGATTCCCATTCTTGCGACCTGGGTTCGATTCCCGGCTGGTGCAGCACAGTCTTATTTGTGCAGCAGCTGTAGTCCTACAAGTTCTAAAGTAATCAGATCATTCTGAGCTGCTCAGTTTTTTGGTAGGGCTATTACACCTCCTGCAATATCTTTCAAAAATGGTTGTATGTGAATTTATGTAAATCAGTCAGTCATAGCTCCAAACGCAGGGTTTTACAGGTGTGTGACATTGCAGAAGCCTCTAGGTTGTATTTTGTGTTTGGGAAAGATCATAGAATAGTTTGGGTTGGAAGGGACCTTTAAAACTCATCTAGTTCAACCCCCCTGCAATGAGCAGGGACATTTTCAACTAGATTGGGTTGCATTTTATATTTTCATATTGCGGTTTAGGTTCTATTAGGACTGAGTTCCTGTCTCCATCAGATTGGTCAGCTGCTTGGGAATCACAGTAACTGGGGTCTAGCTATGGACAATCTCTTGATAGAAAAAGGGCAATTGTAATGCATTGTTGTAGTTTAACCCAGCAGCTGCTATGTGTTAGGTATAGTTTGTCAAGATGCGTACAGGCAGTGTAATCTGTTCTCTTGCTTTGTGTTTCTATGTTACTTGAATTTTGGGAAGGGAAATTAAGTTGCTTTGGGCTTGCACTGTCTTACAGTTTTTTCAAGCACTGTGTAGAAAATACTGCTGTCTGTAGACTGTGTATTTAGGAACAAGCAGTTCACATGCACTGAGAGAGGAATGCACATAGTGTGTATGTGTGTTTGTATGGAATAATCCATGAACATTAGCCCTTGTGCAGGTACAAATCTTTGGGTTTTGTAAGGTAAATTATATTTCCTTTCTTTAAGCAAATCGTACCCTGTAGTAAAGGATCTGATCTTTGAGAGAAATATTCTGGCCACTATTTCAGCTAAGGAAATGTGTGATCAGTACCAATCTGTTGTGGGTTTACAGATGAAGTACTTGAAACAATGCTGTATATCCTGTGAAGAACCTTGCAATAGCATTTAGGTTTATCGTTCTCATTCAGCAGATACTCAGAGGTAGTAACAGTTTATTTTTCAGGGATCCCATTCTTCTACAAAGAAACATTCCATTGAAGAATATTTAAGTCCCAATGATACAGAAGTTGTATTCTGTCAGTCAAAGCAATATCAATGTTTACCTGTAGGGTTTTTTTTTATTTAGTTTGTTTGGCTTTTGCTGTGTAATCCAGCAGTCTAATCAAATGGTATTTTAAGTTCACTTCTGCTAAACAGTTCCCTTCTACTGAAAGTTTGTTTCTGTGCAAATAAATGAAATTGTTTTGTGTGACCTAAGAATGGTGCGAATAGCAACATACTTAGGAATTTGAATTAATCAGCTGTATTATTAACCTGTACCACTGCACCGGTGTGAAGTACCCTAGACATGGTCATTTATTATAAGATAGATGAACTGAGACTCTGTGACCAGTTGTAACACTTTCAGATAAAAGGGCTGTTCTTGGCACTTTCTTCTCATCCAAAATTGATAGTTTTGTATTGTATTTGGGAAGAAGGGCCCAAGAAAGCTATTTAATATTCAAGGATCACCTCCTTCAAGCTCAAGAGCAGTCCACTCCAATGAATAGGAAGTCAGGTAAAAATGCCAGGAGGCTTGCATGGATGAACAGGGAGCTCCCAGCAAAACTCAGACACGGAAAGGAAGCCAACAGAAAGTGGAAGCAGGAACAGGTAACCTGGGAGGAATACAGAGACACTGAGCGTGCAGAGATGCAGTTAGGAAAGCCAAAGCACTGGAAGTGAATCTGGCAAGAGATATCAAAGGCAACAAGAAGGGTTTCTATAAGTGCATATAATCATAAAAGGAAGACTATGGAAAATGTGAGCCCATTGCTGAATGAGGTAGGGAACCTGACGACACAGGGCATGGAAAAGGCTGAAGTAATGAATGCCACCTTTGCTTCAGTCTTTACTAGCAAGAGCCAGCCTTCAGGAATCCCAGGTCCCAAAGATCAGAGGGAAAGGTTGGAGCAAGGAAGACATATCCTTGGTGGAAGAGGATCAGGTCAGGGAATACTTCAGCAAACTGGATGTACAGAAGTCCAATGGCCCCGATGGGATGCACCCACGAGTGCTGAGGGAGTTTGCTGATGTCATTGTGAAGCCACTCTCAATAATCTTTGAGCAACTGAGAGAAGTGCCTGAGGACTGGAGGAAAGCAGATGTCATTCCTGTGTTTCGAGAAAGTCAAGAAGGAGGACCCAGGGAACTACAGGCAAGTCAGCCTCACCTCAGTCCCTGGGAAGGTGATGGAGCAGTTAATTCTGGAAACCATTTTCCAGACACATTTCACAAGGATACAAAAGTCATCAGGAGTAGTCAGCATGGATTTACCAAAGGCATGTCGTGCTTGACCAGGTTGATAAACTTCTATGGTAAAATGACTGGCCTGGTAGATGAGGGGAGAGCAGTGGACAGTGTCTACTTGGACTTCAGTAAGGCTTCCAACACTGTCTCCCGTTAAGATACTCATAGATCAAGCTGTTGATGTACGGGCTGGATGAGCAGACTGAGGTGGATTGAAAACCGGCTGAATTGCCAAGCCCAGAGGGTGGTGATCAGCAGTGCAAAGCCAAATTGGAGGCCAGTAACTAGCGGTGTACCCCAGTAGCTAGTTGTGTACCCCAGGGATCAATATTGGGTACAGTCCTGTTTTTCTTCATTATGATCTGGATGATGGGGCAGAGTGTACCCTCAGAAAGTTTGCTGATGACACCAAACTGCGGGGAATAGCTGATACACTGGAGGGCCATGCTGCTGGAGAATTAGGCCAACAGGAACTTCATGAAGTTCAACAAGGAGGAGTGCAAAGTCCTGCACCTGGGGAAGAAGAACACCAGGCACCAATATATGCTGGGGGCCACTCAGATGGAAAACGGCTTGGCGGAAAAGGCCCTGGAGGTCCTGATGGACACCAAATTGAACAGGAGCCAGCAATATGCCTTTGCCACAAAGAAGGCCAATGGCATCCTGGACTGCGTTAGGAGGAGTGCTGCCAGCTGGTTGAGGGAGGTGATCCTTCGCCTCTGCTCAGCACTGGTTAGGCCACACCTGGAGCACTGTTTCCAGTTCTGGGCTCCTCAGTACAAGAGAGACGTGGATGTGCTGGAGAGAGTCCAACAAAGGGCCATGAAGATGATGAAGCAACTGGAGCATCTGTCCTATGAGGAAAGGCTGAGAGAGCTGGGACTGTTCAGCCTGGAGGAGAGAAGTCCCAGGGGGGATCTTAATAATGTATATAAATTCCTGAAGTGAAGATGCAAAGAGGATGGAGCCAGGTTCTTTTCAGTGGTGCCCAGTGGCAGGACCATAGGCAATTGGCAAAAATCAAAACACAGAAGGTTCTTTGTGAGTGTCAGGAAACATTTTTTCACTGTGAGGGTAACTGACCACTGGCACAGGCGCCGACGAAGGCTGTGGGTTCTCCATCCTTGGAGATATTCAAAGGCCATCTGGACATGATCCTGGGAAACTGTTTCTAGGTGGCCTTGGTTGAGCAGGGTAGTTGGACCACATGACCTCCAGAAAGTTCCTTCCATTGTCAGCCACTCTGTGATTCTATGATACAGGTTAACAGTACAGATTATAGCAAAACAAAAAAATGGATACTTGTAGTCTTTTGATATCAATGAACTATCAGGGCTTATACACATGAATAAAGAGACTTTAAATTTTGAGGAAGAGCCTGGTGTATTCGGCATCAAATAGCAGGATGATAAAGTACAGCTTTTGATTTTTTAAATGTTTTAGCTTTACTTATTTAATAATGGGGTTTACTTTTATTTCAATTAATATACTTTATAAAACAAAATGTAAGATAGGCTATTTTATTTCAACAGTTCAAGAATAAAGAAGGCATATGAGTCAGAGGTTGAAACTATCTGTAAAAGCATGCTTAAGACTGAACAGCAAATAGGAAGACTAAATGAAGATCTCTGCAATACTGAATTGTCGTGCAGTGAAAAAAAAAGAAAGTGTGAGGACTTAAAAAAAAACAAACTGCAGAAGAAATGTCTTACAAGGTAAATTTTTTAATTAATTTTATTTTTAGGATGGAAGAATCAAAAATAATTGTCTTTATGTCAAAGAATTGTTTTATAAGCAACCTAATATTAAAAAATAATAATTTAAAACTTATGATAGTAACTGTGTATTTTAAAACACTTGAAAAATAGCAAATAACAGTAGTCTGTGGAAGAGAAAATAAATTGGTTACTAAATGGCCACAGGTAATGGCAGGCTAAAAAATGAAGTTACACGTTAATATTCTCCACCATACAAAGATTTTGTTATTCCTAGGTGATATGAAATTAAGACTAACAAATAACAATCTCATTCTTTAAGTAACTAAGTGATGAGAAGAATTCATAACTCGGTATAATTTTATTTGATGTTAAATGTAACCATTGCAAATGAAATACTACATTAGAATAATTATTTAATTATCATGTGGATATCATTAGTTATCTAGAATTGAAATCTTAATTCTCCCTTCTGTAGAAGTCTTGCCGTGACTATGAAGGCTTACAAGACTTGCAAGACTTTTCACTTTACATAGTTCGTAATGAATAATATTGTACATATACATATGTCTTTTAGGATCAGTGCTGTTGCAGGGTGTAAGATTCAGCATTCAGAAATGTAGAAAGAAAATAATACGGGGAATTTTTAAGGGTCTTTTTATACCAGAGTGATGTAAGTGGTGTTTTGCATATTATTCACTAGAGATTTTCTGCTGTGTGTAAAGTGTGGATTGCCTGGAAGGATGGAAGGAAAGGTTTTCACAGTTTTATGTTCTGTAATAGTTTTAGGATTTCCGAACTCGTAATCAGTAAAATTAAGAACATTAATAACATTTTCCTGGTTATAATATGCATTGGTATAGTAGGCACTCCGCATGCTTCCTGCCTTCCTGTTCACCTACTTGCTCGCCAAAGGCAAAGGTATGTCCAAATACCAGACTCTGCTTCTGAAAACAGGAATTGTTGGATGTGATTTAAAACAGAGCCAATTAAAAAGCTTGTAGAGCCAAGATGAAAAATCGTAAAACGTGAGCTAGGAAACTTTAGAACTGTTTTCATAATGAATAGGAGTGAGTCAGTTTTGTGTTTGTTAAGGCCTTTCATAGTGCCAGCTTGACTTCTCTTGAATCAAATTTATATTCCTGGCAATACCTGAAATTGCACCGTGTAGTTTTGTCCTGTAAATTGTCTTTTTATTATACTGGCTTGTAGGCATATGTTTTAATCCTAAGGTTGTATGATTTTTCTGTCTTGTTTGTATATAAATTTACCAAGCACTATTTTCTGTCTTTAAATGCATTATATACTAATGTGAGGACTTTTATGCTAAACTCATGGGAAATTAGTTAAGGAGGCATTCATATAATACTTTATTAAATACCATTTAGAAGTCCAAGTACACTGTATCACGCAGATATCTCTTCTCCACATACTTCTGAAATCATTCAGAAAGCTGGTGAATTTTGAGGCACTGCTTCCCAATCATGCTGATTCCTCTCCTATGCATCAAATTTTCCAAGTGTCAGCTAATTATTTTTTTGTAATAATTCATATTACAAGTTTGTTTCTTAGGGCTTTTTTTTCCCCTATCATATTCTGTTTTCTGAGTGCTTCATGATAAGTCTGTCACTTTTAAGTGCGTCTGATCATGTGTTGGCTTTTTGTTGTCTTTAACAGGCTTCCTGTCAGATGTGTTTGGAAAAGGACTTGTTTTATGTCCCTTGCAGGTTTTTCCAAAAACTTTTATTTAGCTTGCCTGATGGTATTTTTAGATTTTAAATCGACAAAGTTCAGGATCTTTCCTGTTTTCCTTTTTTTAGACACAGTTTCAATTTTTTGTCTTGCTGCTAATAGCTTCTCTTCTGTTCAGTGGCATTGATTTTCTTTTTGGTATTTTCAAAGTGTCTGTCATATCTTCGCTTGCATGTGCTTTGAGCCTCCAGTACGATATCTGTAAGTAATCTCCAACTGGCTTGCAAGCATTTACTTACTTTTTTAGCTGTTCCACATAAAGTTTTTAATAAGCTCCACGAATTTTTAAAAAAATTCATTTTTTTTAAATTTGACTACAGTGTTACTTTTTGGATGTTTTGTTCCTTAAGCTCTCTTCTCAAGTCATAGTTAGTGTGAACATCCTGGGCATGTAGTCGGTCAGAAATGTATCTCAAAACTATACAATGGTCAGAGATGGAATTTCATTCTGTAGGTATTCTGGTTTACGTGTTGGGACAACTTAACTTCTGCATGAAGCCATTACTAAATAGTGTTCCTGCCAGCAGTTAAGGTTGCTTTCCAGCACCACTGAAGTTGCTTCAGTGCCCTTGTTAATTAATATCTCCATTCCACCTCTTGCATAATGACCATTCAGTCAACAGCTTGAAGTTAGCACTGCTGTATTCAGTCTTAATTACCATGAATTAGCAAAAACATTGTGCTTATAATAATTTAAAGCATACATACACACATGAAGACACACAGAGAAGGTGACCAGTTGCAAGAGCTAATTGCAAGGTAAAAGTTAGTGTGAATGGAGTGCACAGAAGCTAAGATACCTCACTCCCTAAGCAACAGCTGAATAGTGGTGAATTTTGTCAAGGATCATATAAATGAAGGTGCAATTTATAGTTGACTACCTGGTCTCTGCTGGTATTCTGTGAGAGCAATTACCCCCTGGTGAGTCTGAAAAAAGTATCTATCTGTAACCACCAGTTAAACTCTATCCTTGGGCTACTGAATAGAGTGAAAAATACATTCATGCAATCACCAAGTGTTATCCTTAGTCATTCAAAATGTTGCTGCATTTCAGAAAGTAGTCCAGATGCCACAGTTCATCTAATAGGCTCAGGAGTTTGATTCAGATGATAGATACACTAAATGTGTATGTGGGCAAAGAGGTGTAAGGGGGAGGGCAGTGGCATGGGCACGAGTTGTTGCTTGGAGTTATCCTTGGAGCAAATGTATAAACTTTCATCTGGAAGAAGAGGCTTTTACTCATTGATTACAGGATGTGTGTTTTCCACATAAACGCTGATCTCTGTCACTTCTGTTTCCTTGAAGTTCCTAATAAACTTTGGGATTTGAGAATATATGGGGATGTTTGGCACCTGTTTTTGTGTTTTCTTATCTATGTAGCATCTGGGAGATGTTTATAACCTCCTTACATGGGAACCTCCCTCTCCAAGTGCTGATGGCATATCCATTTCCAAAGTGCAGACAATGAATGTGAATAAAACATCTTGAATAAATACATTTCAATAATAGGATTGATTGAGTCCATTTCTTACTTTGCTGTTGGCCATGCTGTGTCTAGTTTTGCTTAAACTAAAAGTTTTCCACTCCCTAAATATACCTGAAAAGGAAACAAAAAGCCTTAATTAGGGTTTGACTTATATTGTAATCAGGTATACTTATGATGGTCTGCTAATCTGATATACATTAAATGAGAGGTTTCCAAGGCAGAAACTATAATAATGTGCTGTATAACTGTTATCCTAGAAGTGATATGAGTAGGATAGTGATGTAAGAAAGGGCTAAAACATATTCAGTTTTTACTACAAATTAAAAAAAAAGTATCATTATATAAAATATAGAAGATGGAGATTTTGAAATTTTGAACATTTCATGTTCAGTATCCATTTAGGTAAGCCAGCTCGCTTCTTCGTGTATTTAATTATTTTAAGCTACCGAAAATAACTTACATTAAATCTAGAAAATATTGTTACTTTTCTCATAGTATAGTCTACATTTATTTACCTCTTGTGCCTGAGACTTGGAATTTCCTTTTTAACATAGTTTTATCATACTTGAGAAAAGAATTTAAAGTTATGCTCGTCTTTACTGTGATGTTAGTGTTAAATTTTCATTGCTGTTGTCCATACACTTGTTTTCTTATGCATTGTGTGTGGCTTTTTTTTTTTTCCGAAGAATTCGGAGTGGAATCTTGAAAAACAAATTCAAGATCAAAAAGGAGTTTGGAAGATGATTCAGGTAAACATGACAGTAACCATTTTACTTAAAATCTAAATTATTTTTCTACCTTCTTTTTGCTTCCTGACATGAATTAACTTCGAGTACCTTGTGAACAACTCACATAGAAGGCTAGTGGGTTTTGCTAGGTAACGATGGCTGCTGTTTAACAGCTAGGAAGATTGAAATACTTGTGAAAACATGAAACATTTTATTTGTATCCCAGTTATTCACAATAATTTCCAGTTTGCTTTAAAAGATAAAAAACCTTTAGTAATAATCCCTATATGCAGTGACATTATCATTTGAATTTGTATATTTTTCTTCAGTTTCTGTAGAAAATGCATTCAGACCCTTACCATACCTTATATTGACACATGCATATGTAAAATAGGGAGGCCCTAATACCATTTATTTTCTCCTGATGTGAATTACTAAATTCACACAACACGCTTTGGTGTTCCTTTTTCAATTGTCAAATGTATCTCTTTTCTTCTGGACTTCAGTTATGCTTTTCAACCATCCTCAGGCAAGCGTTGATAAATCTTCAGCTTTTCTGGCTGAAATCTCAGGTTTGGCACCACCAAAAGTGGTATTCCATCTATATCCATCCTTTGGCAGATGGATTCTGTCAGCTGTCTTCTGCAACAGCATGGAAAATGGTCATATTCAAACTGTTGTAATAACTACCAGGTCTTAAAGCCTCAAGCAAGACACTGAGTGGAAGCTCCAGGACTATTTTCTGAAGAAGTCCTTTATCAGTGTCACCAGCAATAGATAGGAGGCCTTAGAATGGGGTTGTCAGAACCAAGCTCTGGCTTCTGTCTGAGCAGCAACTTTCCAGAGATCACTCCTTCAACCCCTGTGTAGCCAGAAAATTAAAGTCGATGTTTCCTTCGAAGTTTCAGTCCCGTAGCACAGAGACCTTTTTGACACAGAAGGCCTGGCAAAATCAGCAACTGTTGAACTGGCTGTTGGTACTAACCTTGCTGTTAGTGGTGCCTGCCCGCAAGATAAAGGCAAGTAGTAGATTTCCAGTTGCTGTTGTTTAGCACATCCTGTGAGGAGATGGGATACAGTGATAATGGCCGCGCCGGCGCCAACTTTGAGCCAACACTGGCTGAACCAGGTCCCTTGCAAGAAGTAAAAGCTTCGCCTTTTTCTTAGATAAAACTTGATACCAGATAAACAGTACAATTAATCACTTTCTTCTCATCCAAATTCCCTCTAATAACTGGAGATCTCCTGTGATGCATCATTAGCACACCAATGCATAACCCATCTTGTGAGTGTTTTCATAGCTGGTGAGTGAGTGCCATTGAGATTCATGTCTTCCTTCCTATGAAGGGGAAGTGTAATACTTCTGGGAAGAATACCTCTACTGTTTACACTCTCACTCTTACCATTATGAGATGCAGGATTGGCTCCATTGCTCCTTCCTGCTCGTCCAGAGATGAATAATCACATGCTATGAGTGTTCTGGTGTTGGATTCTGATCCAATGTCATGTGAGATCGAAAGAACATAGCCAAAACTGGAGGGAGAAATTGCAGTTCTTTCACTGCAAGTCCTTATGTCAGAAACCCCCTTTGGCTCCTTTTGCAATGGTCTCAGACAAGAGAGATTTACTCTGAGAGCTGTCAAAGGTTATTTTTCTTTAGAATTGAATGCTGGGTGACCAAAATTCCTTCTGAGGTATTTATTCCTTTTTTTTTTTGAGTTAAGTCTGAACTGTTTTTATTTGCTTCTGAACAGTCACAACCTCCATTTGCTTTTTTTACAAAGCTTGTTCTCTTCTATTCTGTGGCTCTGAACTGTGCAAGAGCTTAACAGCAGAATCTAGTATCTATATCTCCCATTCCTACAAAGGCAATCCCCAAGAGAGATCTTGCAGCTCCTGTTTGTCCCAGACATTAGCAGAAAGTGTTGAACATTCCTTCTCTTAGCCAGGTGGTGCACAAGGTCTCCATCACATATGTTGGTGGTAGATGCACAGCTTCTCTCTGATTCTCAGACTTGGCTTCAGAGGAGGCCAAAGGGAATGCTGTTGGACCTGACTGCCACAGCATGACAGGTTTGATTTGGTGCTTCCAAACATCTTCCTCCTTTTTTGGTATTCAGTACTGATCCTTTCTGATTTTTCATTGAAACTAAAAAGTGCCTTTCTTTATCTTGATTCTTGACAAAGATCCTTAGTGGCTTTTTAGCCCATTTCTTTCCTTTTATAGACAGAAACAAAATAACACTTTCCTAATGGGAAGGAAGTTTTGTGCTCAGAACTGCTATTTCATTTTAGTTCATTTTTTTTCAGGACAGAGATGTTCTTGAGATGGATCTTGTACTTCTTTTAAGGTGGTATCGAAGTTCTGTTTCAGCTAAAACTATTTTTTCTGTTTTTCTTCCAAAGCCTCATTTCTCTGGGTTAGACAACCTTCATATCCCTGCTGCCAAGAGGTTTTTTCATACTATTAGGATAAAACTTTACAATGTCAAAGGACATTGAAAGTGCAAAAGCTGTCATTAACTAGTGACTGTCAAAGTGCATAGCAGTTTAGATGACACTCTGTTCTGAGATAGTCAAAAGGAATCTCCTAGTGCCATCTAAGTATAAAGCAACAGAGATACAGAAATGTTAGTGGTTTTCTGGGAAGCTTGTACCTTCCACCTACCAACCATGTTGTCACCTGGAATGTCATCCATAACTTTACCTGATACTGTGTCATGCTGTAGGAATTCAGAAATTATGCTACATTTCCTACTTGAAACACTGAGTGAGGATAACCGTGTTTGCAGACTACGATTTAAAACTACAAAAAGGACTGATTTACCACTTAGCATAATACTTTGAAGAGAAGAAGTCACATATATGATAATTTCTTGCCTTCTTTCCCATAATCTTCTTATTCATAGAATCATAGAATCACAGAATGGTTTGTGTTGGAAGGGACATTTAAAGGCCATCTAGTCCAACCCCACGCAGTGAGCAAGGACATATACTACTAGACTAGGTTGCTCAGAGCCCTGCCCAACCTGACCTTGAATGTTTCCAGGGATGGGACATCTACCACCTCTCTCGCAACCTGTTCCAGTGTTTCACCACCCTCGTAAAAAAATTCTTCCTTATATCCAGTCTAAATGTACCCTCTTTTAGTTTAAAAGCGTTACCCCTTGTCTTATTGTGACGGGCCCTGCTAAAAAGCCTGTCCCCGTCTTTCTTATAAGTCCCCTTTAAGCACTGAAAGGCTGCAATAAGGTGTCCCCGGAGCCTTCTCTGCTCCAGGCTGAACAGCCCCAACTCTCTCAGCCTTTTCTCATAGGAGAGGCTTATTCTTGGCTTACTTAGCTCTGCTTCCCTAGCTGAAATGACATATATAGACATATGTGCATGTGTATGTGTATATATCAGATGTTGTGTATTCACTCTTTGCTATGCAGATGAATAATTATTAGAGTTCAAGTGATGGTGAATTTTGGGTATTAGAAATTGTAAGTGTATGTAAGACCTGCCCGTTCTGAAGAACACAGCTGCTGATACATAATATTTTTCTTTCTTTATTTCTTTGGGCAGAGGGGAGAAGTTTGGAGTGGATGTATGCTGGATCTTGTATTTCCCAGCCTTGAAGGGTGTTCATTTATTTTGCAAATATTTTGTTCCTTTTTCCCCTGTGGTGTTTTCCTTCTCTTCTTTCACTCCGTTGTTTTTGGTTTTTTTTTGATCTAGGGACATGCTTATGGTGATTATGTTTCCCATCATAAAAAATTTTCACTCTTGATATTAATATTTAGAATTTTAATTCCTTTTTTATGGAATTATTTTCTACTGTTTGCTTGAATAGTAGTGTAAATTAATTGTCTGCTTCAATGTTATTTTTACGTTTCCTAGTGTTTCTTGCCCATTGCTCTGCAGTATTTGTGTTTGTCAGTTCTGCTGGCCATTCAGCTTTTCCTGTTCGAAGGCTTCTGGCATATGGTGACTTAATGGCCAACTTTTCCTATGTTTTGAAGACATTTTTAATCACCTTATGATGTATTTGTTAACTTTTGGTCTCATCAAGATGTTTACTAAAGAGTATAAATGTTCTTTCAGATTTAGATTTTTCATGTTCTACTTCTGCTTTTGAAATACTGAAAGGTAATTCTATATATATTTAATAAACAGGCCAGGATTAAAGCAATATATGATGAGCTAGAGGAAAAGCAAAAAGAGAAGCTCAAGAAAGAAAAGGAAGATATGAAGAAGACAGAAGAGATTGGGAGACAAGTAGCTGATCTAGAAACAAAATTTAAAAGAAATAAAGATACATTTAAAAACAACCATGAGGTAAAAGTAGTAGATTCTGGACTGCTCACTAGCATATTTTTTTGTCATTATTAGAAAAAAATAAGAGGAAACAGAAGTCCACAGCTCAGAAGAGTTGGATTTTGCAGCTGTGCAGTTGTACTGTGATACAGCATAACAAAACACAACATAATTCCAGCCTTATTTTTGACCTTTCTTGCTTTCTGTATTAGAAAAATCTTTCTGTCTCTTGTAAGTTCTGTGGTCTGTTTTCTTACGAAAGGGAAGACTCTTCAAGAGTTGCTTATTTCCTTTGTACTTCTTTGCTTACTTATAAGCTGAAGAGAGCAACTAGTGTACAAGCCCCGAGCCATGGCGTGCTGGGGACCTTGTTCACTTCCCTGCTTTATGGATGATACTGATCAAAATGTTTTTCCTTTCTCTCATGAAAGGTCTCTTTTGTATAATAAGAGCAATAAACAGATGATTTTTGTGTTAAAAACAGTTCCTCAACCTACTTGAATTGACTTAATTAAGTACACTCTTCTAAGGGTTTCTTTTGCTTCTGGTAGAGCATTCCTACTGTTATAGTATGACATGTTTTATTTGGCCCCTCTATAATTTTGAAAGTATGACCAAAGACCATTTTCCTCCAGTTGTCCAGTGATGACCTAGTAGCCTATTCCCCATGTTTGCATGGTATACTAGTGTTAACCTTCCCTGAGGTTAAAACCTTGGTAAAGTTTTCGGAGAAAGGACATTTTGTCCAGACTGCTCAAAAGAGTAATAGGAGTACTAACTAAAGTTGTGTGACTGAGAAACATTTCTTTCATTGTTAGACTTTGCACTTTTAGATCTGGTCATCTCTTAGAGCTTCGAAAGCTTTGCTAATATGGAGTGCTACAACAGTGGTAATAGAGAGTAGAGGGCAAAGTAGACAATGTTATCTGAATAAATTACTGTTTGAAAACAAGGTATTGCAATGATGGATGCTTTTGAAAAATACCTGATAGGACGTGAATCAGTTTACTAGTGGTCCTACAAATGCCAGACTTTAGCTAGGTTGACAATCATTTCCTTAAGTGATGCTGATAGTTGGATGTCCCCCACCACCTCAACAAACATCAGCAGAAACAGACCTTATTGTTCTGAAAAGAAGAAAAGAAGGTTATCAGGAGTAGTCAGCATGGATTCACCAAAGGGAAATCATGCCTGACCAATCTGATAGCTTTCTACGATGACATGACTGGCTGGGTAGATGAAGGGAGAGCCGTGGA
>Ga0065711_1029213_pt1 | contig 37114 bp, 21 predicted proteins | sample Hoacrofraction12_FD_59098 | JGI IMG/M metagenome (GOLD analysis project Ga0065711, IMG submission 59098) | Hoatzin crop microbial communities from Cojedes, Venezuela - Epithelial fraction 12 v2 (version 2) | ecosystem: Host-associated > Birds > Digestive system > Esophagus > Crop | place...
CCCCCCTGCCTTCGAGAGCCCTGGCCCACGGGATTCCTCCCAGTAGCTCCTTGAAGAGGGCAAAGTCAGCCCTCCTGAGGTCCAGGGTTTTGATCCTGCTTATCGCCCTGCTTCCTCCACGCAGGATCCTATTCAAGTTCCTGTTATCTACAGAGAACTGGGGGAAAAGAAATGGATCCACTGGGGGGAAAAAAAACCAAACTTGTGAAAATAAGGAAGTGAACAATTTTGTACAAACATGTACATTCATGATGGTTTTGCAAGCCTGAATTATGTGGCCACTGTCTGCTGATCCATTTTGTAGCAAGCAAAATCATATTGTCCTACCACAAGAGCACACTTGTTATTCAAAATAATTAGGACATGAGTCATCTTAGTATCATAGTTGGCATTAGTGATATATGGGGCTGATGACTGATGAATCCAATGAACGTTTGACTCATGTAGACTCAAAATATGCAGCTGAAGAGCTCAGTTAATTCAGAAGAGACACAGCATAGCAGCGATAGCATCTTGTAAAAGCAAGATCCAAGACAAGCAGAAATGCAGTAACACTAGTGATGAAAACAGCTGAGGTCTTTGGATTTCTCAGAGCAGCTGAAAAATGGAAGAACTTTTTCATTAAAGAATTCAAAACTCAAATGTTTTCCCCTTGACAAGGTACAAACTGTAATATTTTATTTTTCTACCGTTTACATTATAGTTTTGTAAGTGCTGGAATTAGTTCCCTGTCCTTTTCCTTTCATTTTCCTTTTTGTTACTTTAGTTGAATAAGTGAATGATATCCAAAATTTCAGTTTGGCCTGGAAAAGTTATAACAGCAGAAAGAAAACGGAAACTAGCTCAGTCACTTCAGAGAGTTTCAATTTTCCTTTGTTTCTTTCTGTAACTTCTCCAGAATGAAGGATTTGGAAGAGTTAGTCCAAAAAGAGGAAAAATAGGGAGACGAAGGATGGGGAGTGCAAAAGGGGGAAAATGAAGAATGACGGAAAAAAATCCAAACCACTACTTACTTTCTTTGAGGAAAACAAAAGAAAAATTAGGAAATAGGTGTCTAATATTTATTTCAAACAAAAGATAGAAATAGGAAAATCTGAAAAGAAGCTTTTGCCAACCATTTCCCTGTCAGAAACTGTCTAACTGACCAACACAGTTAACATGTGGCAACTATTTTCAACTGTATTTAGCTAAGTCTGGTGCTGTGTTTCAGACATAGGAAAGGCTTCCAATGCCCAATAGCTGTCTGTTTTTTCCAGGTTTACTAAGGGATCTAACAAAAGCCGTTGCACCTAATAGACATTGACTTAGTTTAGAAAGTAGCAATGTTTCTATTTAAATATGTTTCAGAACTTATCAAAGCATAAAGCTGTGTCAGATACAATTAATTTTGGATGCCAGCCTCTGTAAGGTCTTCCACTTGGTAACCCAGTCAAAAAGGTGCCCCAAAACCAACTGTCTTCAAACCTGCTTCATAGAGTGGTAAAACTAATAAAAGTTTGCATTTCAGCAGCTGGACACCCTGAGGGCAAACAGAAAACAATCAGAGCCAGAAAGTCCAGTTAGTGTTTTCTTCCTCCATGGGACAGCGTTGGGTGATGTGAGGATGTTCCTAGCCTATGGGTTAGATCCCAGTGTTGACTGTCATTTGAGTTCACAGGCTATAAAGCTGTGGAAACCACCGCAAGCTGCGCATTAACTGGAGACTGTAAAATTTTAAGGACCTTTTTTTTATCTGACATCTCAAACAGAAACCTAATTTGCGATGGGTCAAAAATAAACATTTAATAATTGGGAGAAGAATACGTGGTTATCAGCCCAAAAATTCCAAAAACCAAAGCATCTAATCACAAGCTTAATGCTAAAGGATTTGAAATCTCTGGAACCAGCCTTAGGTTTATAGTTAGGTATATAGTACAGTGCTCCTCTGGAAAAAAATCTGACCATTTCACTGCTCTTATTGTGTTTTAAAGAGCTGCTCTTTTCACGTTTAAAATCTAACAGTGACACAATCACATTTGTGATCAAGTATCTTCTTGCCATAAGATTTTTGTCTTCACTGATTCAAATGCTGTAATATATATATAGCCCGTATATAATGGTGTCTGTAGAGGCTACATTAATGGACTGAGGCCATTCAACGCTTTTTTCCAAGTCATCAAATCACTTTGTAGTTATTCTGAGGGAAAAAAACCACAGCTAGAATGAAATATCAGAGGTGGGTACCAACTTCCATGATTGTGAAGAACAATATGTGAAAAATGTTGTGATCACCACAGATGAAAGAACTTTGAGATGAAATTGGTCTTTCACAGTGATATCAGTTCACTTCATCAACAACAATGTATCTGGACAATGCGCCAGTGTCATTGACTTGCACCATTTTAAAGGCCTTTAATACTGATTACTGTACAGTGAACAAAAGCTTTTCTTGTGAGAAGCCTGAAAAGGTTGATTATATGTACATTACAGCTGAAAATGGATCAGACAAGTAGTAAGTTATGAAAGTATGAACACAAGAGAATAAAACCATTCACTGGGCTTGAATTACTTTAGTTTATCTTCGTCGGCAGAATTGTGGCTGTGGTCTTTTGCAACTCAAATAAAAAGCATAGATCAAGATGAGATAAAGATAACTGAGTATTGCTAGCATTAGGCAACAAAATCGGTAGCTGGAATGGAAGAAAACTTTGATAACCCCACAGAAAAATTTTTAAAAGTTACAGTAATGCAGGCAAAAGTCCTCTGTAGCTACTACAGTCAAGTAAATTAGGCACAAAGACAATAAAAAGATACAAACATCTGCTCTTGCATTTCTTTATAAAGATGTTTGGAACGGAAGAGACTCTGGCCAGCTGAAGGGATTGTCTCTGATATTCCAGTTAAGCATGGTTTGAAAGATTCCGAGAGATGAGAGTGGGTAACAACTTTCATATTAGGGCCCACACAGGAGGGTAAAATTACTCAAAATTCAAAGTTCTGCTTTACACTGAGGGAAACAAAGAAATCTATTAAGAAAGCAGTTTGTTTCTCAGAATAATTTTCCAAGGTCCTTCAGAATCATGTTTCTTCCCATACCTTGCAAAGAAAATTAAGTTTGAATTGCTTTATGCTTGTTTTAGCATGAAAAAGGCAACACAGCCATCACTGGAAGGATGTGATATCAGAATTCGTGTTGTAAGTAAGAGCTCACACCTCAGGAGGAGCACAGTCTGGTCTGCAAGGCTGAGTGGAGTCTGCAGATTGAGCAGTCAGGGGAAAAAAAAAGATCATTTTCTTTAAAAACCTGCATTTTTGCTCTAAAAGTCACAATAAAAAACATTGAAGCCCCAGTGTTACTCCTGCGAACCAAAGCCCACACTTCTTAGAATAAAATAGCCTAAATTAAATTTTAGCCACTACATTAAGGGGTCATTTCCAAAAGATGAAAGTACATTTTGTGACAGTGTAAAAGGATAATAGAGGGCAAAAAAGAATTGCAACACACTAATATTACTGAAAAAAAGAGCATGAGTTGTGATACCCATGAAATGTTAAATTTTCCGCTATTCGCAAGGCTCTGCATTCTTAATATCTGTAAAGATTGGTCATCTCAGTTGCTAAAATATAACCCAAACACTCAAACCACAGGGTTAAAATACTCTAAAGTAGCCACCACATCCATCTGATGCTGCTATTTAGCACTTCTCCTGTAACATCAGTGGCGTAACCTTAGTCCCCAAAAACTGGAGGGCGAGTTACGCCTTTGACCTCAGCCTGATCTGGCTCTAGGACAAGCAACCGTGCAGTCCCTTGGGGCTACGAGCCGTGGGGAAATGTCAGGGCTCTGGAGGATGGAAATAGCCCCAGACACCTCAGCCGGAGGAGAAAGTCAGAGCTGTAACCTCTCACTGGGGCTGTCCGGAGCCTGAAGCTGCGGGGTCAGGTTTTCACCCGTCTTGTCTCAGCTTAGGCAAGTGAAAATGGAGAAATCCCAAATCGGTGCCCACCTGGTGAACCGCTGAAAGGTGCTAGATGCAGCCTCATGTACAAATAGCTCACGTCAGCCACTGGCTTTTTTGGTGCTTATGTATGCTAAGTGCATGCTGTCGTACTGAGTAATTCATGCCTGCATGTGTTTAGACATATTGCTTACACACCAGACAACCTTGTATTAAATATTGCAGGATATATGAAAACCCTCACGCTTTTTCACTAGATGTCACAAGCTCCTGCATGCACATATATACATACGCACGCACGTGCACGCAACAGCTATCTTCTCACCTACAGACAAAATCTTGCTAATTGGTGTTTGTTAAAATTAGGGTTTTTTCAGTCAGAATTAGTCATACACAAAGCATCCTGAGATTCGAGTAGGCTGGCTTAATTAAAGTTTTATCTGTCACTTAATGGAAGAATTATTGTCAATTTTGATCACTCTGTTTTTCTTTTCAGATAACAGTAGTGTTGTATCAGTCTCTGTATTCCTGTATATAAAGCAGAATTTATTTCTGATTTCAAATGCAGGCTGATTTATTTGACAACATGTTTACTGCATCCTAGGCTATCTCAGATACAATACTCTCACCCAGCGTAGCACAGAGGCCACGCAAAGAGGTGAATCCACAAGAGGAAAGGGCACTGCACGTGACAGATATCTTCATGACATGTAATACCACTTACAGAGCTTTGCTTTCACTCGCTTCAGGCATTTTCAACTGCAAAAGGCCATAAGAGTATTGCTTCTATGGACAGAAGAAGTTTCTTTTTTATCAAATAGTAGTTCAATAACACCGAGTTCTCTAAAGTATGATCTATCGCCCTTATGCAAATCTGGAATAACAGCACTGACATGAATGGAATTAAGTCTGGAGTCATTCAGGAGCAGCTGAGATCCAAATTCCTCAATCAGTAACATTTTGTTCCACATTGCAAAACTTCTTGTTAGAACACAAACGCTCTTTTTATGAGCTAAGTTTAAACGAGTTGTTAATGACGTCTTCATAGGGAGAATTGTACTTTACAAAGAACCTCTTCCTCTCTTTAAAAGCACCAGTTGTTTTATTTCAAACTAATATTAAAAGTTTCTTGCCCTGAATCTGGTGTCAGCTATAGAACTGTACAGTGTCTCTTTATCACTGTAGGAGTGCAAAGGCATAAAGACCATGCACACAAGTGAGAAGTACGAGTATCCTCGTATTGCTTCCTTCAGACTGCTGGAATTAATCCAGATTTACACACCACTCATGTAGAAGGGAGAGTTAGTGCCCAACTCTTTCCTCATAAACGTGGAGTCAATCCAAATTGCAGGGAAGACAAACAGGCTATATACTTTAATTGAAAAGAATGTATTGATACGTCAGAATCTCTCTTTTTCCAAACAGTCACAGATTCAGAAAGTTGAATACAGTGACAATATGTCCCAGAAACTGCATCATCACCAATACAGCAGCATAAATCAGGAATGTTTTGGTGGCTCTTCTAGGCAGTTCATTTACCCTTAAAGAAAAAAAACAAAAAAAAAACCACATAGCAGCCAACCCTCCTCTTGTGCCACACTGACGTCAGTAAACACAGAAATCTACAGAATTCTTTATAAAGTGTTTTGGCTGCACGCTGTGGAACTTTAATAGGATCAGTCCTTTCCTGACAGGTCACAGTTTGCTGACTGAGTTTAGTTACACTTTGTGATTTCAAAGGCTTCTTCCCAAAAGATGCTCCGCTCTCCCCACTCTCCCCTTGCTTTATTTATTTTTTTTGTGCAATGATCAAAGTTAAATTAAAAATGCTATTCGTGAATAGCAAAGTTAGATTAAAAATGCTATTCGTGACTACTTTGGGTTAAAAAATGAAACCCAAAGTGATTCCAAGCAGCATTTCATTTTAGTTTAAGGGAGGCATAAATTTTGCACAAAGGTTCAACTTCCACCGTTCAAACACCATAGGTAAAAGACGGTTGGTTAAAATCTTTACTGTTACCTATCAATTTGAAATTTAATATGTGAGTAGTTCTATCAATGCGAGATGACACCACATGCATGCTGAAAGCTGAAAAGGTGCTCAAGAACTTTGGACCAACAGAAGGGTGCTGGGTACCATGCAGAATTAAGCCAACAAGTCAGAAGTGAAACGGAGTCGTCTTTTTTGATTTAATTACTATCATTTTATTCAAGCTTGGAGTTATATGGAGCAAAGCTTAAAAGACTGGCGAGTTTAATTACTGCAAATGAAAGGGAGAAATAGGAATATTTCCACCATTTTCACAGACTATCTCGAGTATGTAACACTCGATGCAGTCATGTGCAGGTCTTCAGCATAGACGACAAACTCCTTACAAGTTTATGGTTTTATGGTATTATCTAAATACCCACTCCATGCAAACGGTGTCTTTATGTTGGAAGGAAAAGCCAAGCTGTTTCTGCCAGGATTGAAACGTACTGTTCCCGGGGAGTGTAAGTTCTCTACACTTTATGCTCAGACGACCAAACTTCCTGCAGCAGGACTCATTACACGGTCCAGCGGCAGTTAAGAGCAATCTACTTCCCCCCCAAAAAATGAGATTTTTGTTCGTTTCATCACTTTTTGTGAAATGTAGGGCTTTTCCAGGGAACCAGCTTCAGTTTATAAGTAGGTAGTATACAGTGACAGAATATTCTGGGCATAGTGACTGCAAAGCTACAGTCCTCACGTATGAAAGATTGTTAACAGAACACCGTCTCGTTCTTTTGTTATCCTTGGAAAATTAAAGGGAAAAACCATGTCAACTGTTACGGAAGAGAGGGAAGAACCACTTGCATTTGTGCCGTTGATTCTCTCCAGTTCGGAGGCTGAGAAGTTAATGTATTCATCTCCTCTTTAACGCCAGCCTTCCCTTGCGTTATTCGTACAACTTAACTTTGGCTGCCTCCTCCACATCCCTCCTGCTTTGCATCATGCTTCTCAAAAGGCATTTCTCTGCATGGCACATCAGAAACTAAAAATCTAAGTTGCTATCTTACTTCCAAACCGAGCTGTTGTCAGCATTAAACCTACACAATGCATTACAATATAATCCATTTACAGGGTGTCTTATCATGCAAATAACTCAAGGTGCCTCACAATAAAGTAAAAAGGACGAGAGGAATAAACCTCAGCCATTGGAACACACAAAAAGGAAACCTTGAAATTTACTTTTAAACACACTAATGGCTCTTTTCTCCCAGTGAGGCATGAAGAAAGATGGGGGGGAGGGGGAAGGAGGATTTGACCAAGGAATTCCTATTAGCATTTGATGGGACTTAAATGTGCAAATCCACCCCAAGATTACTGGGAGACTGGACTTCTTAAAAGGAGAAACTTCCTTGATATCTTGAAGTGAGAAGATTCATAAAGGCACAAGTGTTAGAGAAAAGCTTGGTCACCAGAATATCATCTTGTTGGCTTAGATTTAAAAAAGTGTAAGGCCTGAATGATTTGGGGCAGGAGCCGTAAAAGCTCCCTGCAGCACAGAAGCAGAAATACTGTTTCAAAGTAAGAATGGCTTTGGCCAGGGCTTACTTCTGACTCATTTCCAGAAAGGGTCCTGGTTTAAATTAGTGTTTCATTATCAGTGTAGAAATAGCAAATAAAAGGCGCTGTTCCCCTTTCTACTTCATTTGTTTCTATTTTCCATAGTTCTTCCTTAGACTGTTATAAACTGCTCTTTGGAAGAGATGGATCGGTAGTTTTCTCCCTCTCCTTTGCTGCCCTGGGGTGGAGCGTGAGGCAGCTGGAGGCACTGAACAGATCGGCTGTCCCAGGAGCAGAGTAGGGGAGGAACGAGGACCAAATCGCGCTTTGGACTGTTGTTCTTCCTCTCTCCATGAAGGTAGTGCCAGCTGACATCATGGCCCACGTTGTTCCCTTGATCAAGCCAAACAAGCTTTACCAAAATGACAACCAGAGGATGGGCCAAAGCAATTATGCCTGCTCCTCGCTTAGGCCCGGGAGCAGCAATAGACACCACACGCCTCGTATGGCACCCAGAAATAAAACCACCGTAGGAGAGGCGACAATTTGAGTCACTATTTTCCTGCTCCAAAGAGCCCAAATTTTAATATAGTAAAAATGTCAAATACTAGAGATACAACCCAGCACTAGGAATAAATGTGTGAAGGTGTTGGCTCTTCTAGCAGGTTGTCTATGCAACCACATCACGCTCAACCGTTTAGCCCACTGGCTACCACCCAACTGGAGACTGTGGCTGAAATCAGCCTGAGGAGTGGAAAGACATGTTGCACCACATTCAGACTGCTGAAGAATCTCTGACTTACAATAATAAATTACAGGTTTAAAATGCTCAAAGGTGGAGCTTTGTTAGTCAAATATTAGCCAATATCAGCCAAACACTTCAGCAGGACCAAGCAGTGGCCTGCTGTTCCTTGATCTAAATAGCCACTTTCCAGTTATTTCCTTTCTTTTCTCTTCACCATTGACCAGATGTACATGCAGGTTCAAATTTTAAATATTTTGTGAGTGTTCATCTTCGGAGCACTCCGGAATGGAATAAGGAGGACCGGAGCATCTCAAGCATCAGGAGATGCCAACATAGGATGGAAAGCCTGTGGACATCCTGACAGAGTTGAATATTTCTCCCTGCACCTGGAAAAAACATTTCCAGTACCCAAAATTTGCTGTGTTTTTTTTAATTAGTGAGCATTAACACAGCATCAGAACCACAGTACAGCTAGCCTCCATCTCTTACATTCTCATTTTACTGAAGAATGTATAACCTACTTCCAAATCTATCATAGCTGCCATTATAGAGTATTATTATTTTTATGCACCAACATTTGCTCTACTTCTGAAGCTCGTTACATCCAGCCTTACCTACAGGCTGGGTTAAGTCTATAGCCAAATAAGCAGAAATTTAAATTGTAATTTTACAGTTTTCAAGACTGCTTCCTTTCTTTCAGGGTCACAATAGCCATGGTTTCTATGTTGCCTTGAGCATTGGCTCTGCTCAGGTTTGACTGATTTTTTCTTCAGAATACCCACTTCTGCATTCATCCCCACATATTTAAATCCAAAGTAACATTTCAATAGTGAATGAGATTCCACATTTCTAAATGCTATCAGATTGTTGCCTGTGGCCCAGGTTAAGAAGTAAGGAACTCCAAAAGTTACTTTAGGAAATAAAGGACTAAAGTAAAAATGCAATTTAAATTGGAAAGCACTGTGTTGTTTGACTCCTCTTGCTTCAAAGTAAAAGTACCAATTTATTTGCCATTTGAAGAGGCTAAAAGCCTTTCTAAGACACTATTCCCCCTTCATCTATCATATACTGCGAGACATGTATGGCACCCATGGTTTGCGAGAGCCCTTCCTCAGGGATCATAGCTAATTTCAGAAGAGACAGAGGGATATGTATCATCTGCCTTTCCAAGATCAGAATCAGGTCTGCCTTGGTAAGCTAAGCTTTAGGTTGGAGAGAGTTTTTATGGCCGAGTTGTAAAAACCCTGGAAACAGGGGAGTTTATGATAGAACCACTGACAGACCCTTAACTATAGCAGTATTCATGGTTACCACTACAAGACAGGCATTATGTTGGAGGGCAGTAAAGTTAAACCTGCCCATAGGGCATTCTGAAATGTTAACTGCCAGTGCATATAGTCAGATTTTTAGCACAGGTGTACCATCCAAATAAACTCGGCTTCTAGAAACCACCTCCTTTTCAAAAAAGGAAAAGAAAACAAAAAAGAAGGTTTTCATCTCTGACACTGGAAACATTTCTATAGTTGTGAACAACTACATTTGATTAAAATCTGTCAGATTTATCTTCTTAGCAGGAGGGAAGAAATATGTGTTTTCCTCCGAAAGGAAATCAATGTGTCTTTATGATAGATGCAGAGTGAAAACGGGGATGGTGTCACTTTAAATGGTGAGGGAGGAAGGACTGGGAACCCACTGGATATTACCATTAGCTGCTGGCATAATTGTTGCGAGGCAATGCCCCTGTTCAGATCTTATATTCTGCATTTATAGGACTGTTTTATGATCACGGACCCAACAGTTACTGCCCAGACTCTTAAGGCACAACATCTTCAGTGCAGAGGCATTGTGGTTTTTTTGTTCTTTTTACCTTTCTTAATTATCACACCTAGTGAAATCTCAAGAAAAAAGTCCGTGTTGTTTTTGTGGACATTATCAGTTCTGGAGTCCAACTACGTTCTTTAAAAAAGCAAAATAATAGCAAAATAATTTTACTTGAAATAACACAGAATTTGGAAACTGCCTACGGCATGCTAGTCAATTTAGCGGCCAAAACAAATATTCCCCTTCAGATAACGTATCACCAAAATTCAAAAAAAAATTATTAATTGAAATAATGGAAAAGAGCTAGATTAAAAGCAGTAACCTAATGCCCTTATCTATTTGACCTTAACTAATGCAATAGTGGCCAGGATTACAACATTATCCAGCAATACCAAAAAAAATGGTTTCAAGAAATGTACATATAAATACTGCCCCTATCCTGGAAAGCTTAGAAGCTAAACAGAGGAGAAGGAAGAAATAAGTAATGATTGCACCCCCGAGAAACTACACTAGAGAAAGATGAAACAACTTACTCAGTGAGACAGATTTTTGGCAGAGAAAGAGTATAACCTGTATATCCTGAATGCCAGACCACGGTCCTAAGTGGAAAACCATACTCTCCTTCTGAAATTATCTTAAATTTAACTAAGAAAAACCACCAGGGTTTTTAACACTGAGTGATATTCAGCACCATTCCTTGGTCTGCACAAACCCCTTTTAGTAAAGTTCCATCAAAGAAATCAACAAATACGCATGTATCTGCTCCAGGGAGGGTACACAGACTTTTAGAATGATTTCTGAGAAGGTTTCACAGTAAAGGCCCTTAAATTGGGCTATAGTAAGATGAGATGGTTGCAAGAATAAATACCCAGTTTTCAGACCAGTGAGGGTTTTTGAGCATGGTCCCCCCAGGAGCCTATGTCACCCTCTATGCTGATCATATCTGTGGCCAGAAGGTTGAGGGAGGGGGCTCTGCCCCTCTGCCCCACTCTGGTGAGACCCCACTGGGAGTCCTGCGTCCAGCTCTGGAGCCCTCAGCACAGGACAGACCTGGAGCTGTTGGAGCGCGGCCAGAGGAGGCCCCAGCAATGATCTGAGGGCTGGAACCCCTCTGCTATGAGGAAAGGCTGGGAGAGCTGGGGCTGTTCAGCCTGGAGAAGAGAAGGCTGCGGGGAGACCTTAGAGCAACCTTCCAGTATTTAAAGGGGGCTTATAAAAAAGGTGGGGACAAACTGTTTAGCTGGGCCTGTTGTGACAGGACAAGGGGTAATGGTTTTAAACAAAAAGAGGGGTGATAAACAGGATATAAGGAAGAAGTTTTTTACAGTAAGGGTGGGGAAACACTGGCACAGGTCGCCCAGAGAGGTGGCCGATGTCCCATCCCTGGAAACATTCAAGGCCAGGTTGGATGGGGCTCTGAGAAACCTGATCTTGCTGAAGGTGTCCCTGCTCATTGCAGGGCAGTTTGGCTAGATGACCTTTAAAAGTCCCTTCCAACCCAAACTATCCTATGATTCTATATATGGATAAATGATAGAGCATTATGCAAGAAAAACAGAAGAAATTTGGTGTCACTGGGTGGAGAGCATTGCAAGTACAATACACACACAGACACAGGCTCTAGACACAACTATGGCAGAAAGATCTCAGTGATTGTGAATAATTCACTGTAAAGCATCAGTTCAGTCCTCCACAAAAGGGAAAATAAGATACAAGAATATGAGTAGAGAATGAAAACCCAGAAAATATCCTCATGCCATGTATAAACCCACAGTAGTTCTGGTCATTCTGACTCAAAATAGATACAGAAGATTATAACATTTTGCTGACTTTTCTGAAGTAAAGAATACCTGAAAAAATAAAGAGGGGACATGATGTCTGGCCTATAAAATCTGGAATAGAGTAGAGAAGGTAAATAGAGAGTGATTATTCACTATTTTTCATAATACAATATAGGGCACCTGTTACAAGAAACAATTTGTCTCCTCGGCACAAATTAAATGACAGAACTCATTCTCACAGATGTTGCAGAGAACAAAAGTATATATGGATTTTAAAAAACTTGAAACTTCTCTGAGTAATATTAAACGTCAACTTTGGCTGTCTTTTAACTGCTGATTATGAAACTAGGAGGGTACAGAGTCCTTCTTCTAATAATCTTTCCCTAAGCATCTGTCATATACTATGCTACAGACAGATTTTGCTGTGGTTTGACCCAACTTGCAGTTTACAATATAATGAACTTTATTATGAAATTTTCACATAGTACATAAAATTGTGCTACTAAAATCTGGAGATGACAGGAAGAATTATCGGTTAGTGAATGATGGGAGAGGACAAGACTCGAACTCAGAGAAGTCTGTTATTGTGTATTTAGTGAAATATAGACAAATACAAAGATAGGGAACAAGGCTACTTTTATAGAATGGTAAACTATCTCATAACAGTTGAGCCTGAAGGATTTCATCTCCACCTCTATTCAGTACTATAGTATAAAGAGGCCAAAACGCTCTGGAATCCAGAGCTAGAATTAAACAAAAAAAGAAAGATCCAAATAGAAACAAGGGAATTACCGTGTCTCTGAAAAAAAGCATTGGTAAGATAAATAATCAGACAGCTGGGTCCTACTCCACTTTCAAAAGGGAGACAAATATTGAAGTAAAACCATAGGAGATGAAAATAATTTAGGTACTAGAAACAAGCACTACTGTGCAACATTTAAACTCAGCTTGTGCAGTTTAACAAAAAGGAAGAAGGAGAATGTAGTTTCTAAGCAGTTGTACCTCTACGCAGGGAGAATATCGGATAACTTGGGGCATTTGACCTTGCTGCCAACAACAAGACAAGATGCAAAAGTGAAACCAGAATTTACAGAAACTCAGCATTAAAGCAAGATGCAGTTTTCCAGTACGGAAAACGGCTAAACTTTGAAATCAGTGGGCTTGAAGTGTTCAAGGCAAAATTTGCTCTCTAACAAGGGAAAAAAAAAAAGTGTTCTGCTGTAGCTCTTAGGAGAAATCCTTTAATCCATAGATAGAACGGTACAGCTGAAGATAAACACAGGTGAAGGGTGTTTATTCACCTAAAATTTATCATCTTCATTATCTGACTTGGAACACCCAGCAATTTATGTACACTCGTATGTGAGAGAATACGGGGAAAGAAGGAGGATGCTTATGCAGGCGAGAGAAGCGCATTGACAGCCTCAGCATCCGTAGACCAAAGTCTTCCTCTTACTATGCGAATTTGGGGCCTTGCCTTCTTTTATTACCCCTGTGGTTCAGCATTAAGAAAATATTTATGCTTCAGAGTCCTGAGCATTAGATAGGTAGTTGCAACATCAAGAATAATTCTCACCTCTTTGTGATATAATTCCGCTGCTGATCTTACTTTATTCCAGCATTTTTTCCTCTGGCTACATAGAATTTTCTGCAATGCCAGGGAAGCGATACTGAAAAGGTGGTCAAAAATTTTGGGGTGGTAGCTGGTTCTTTTCATGCTCAAGATCACACTGATCACCAGATTCACATCTGAGAAGAAAATTAACCCCAGATCAAATTATAAAGGACAGTGAGGGAATTCTTACAGCGTGGGATGACATGGATGTATTTCAGGCAGTTTCTCTAGACACTGGTGCTGCCTGGCTGTGACCTGTTCTCTGCCTACACTTCATATTTGAGCAACAAGAACAGGCAGAGCTGAGGGGAAAACTGTACAGAGTTTTAAATAGGTTGCAATCTCTGGTCTTATCATAGGTAATTTGTAGTGTTTAATAGCCCCGATATGCAGAAGGTCACATGAAATCATTTAGAAGTCCTGTCTGGATTCAATTTCTAAGAATATATTAATCTCTGCCTGGCACAGGAAAGATAATGGTATTTCCTTCAGTAGAGGCTCAGTCAGTGCCAAGAGCAGGAGTCCAACTGTCATCAAATCAGCCAGTGAAAACAAGAGGGGTATTTGGTTGTTTATTTATTGAGTCATTCCAGCTTGATATTGGCTTTATGCCAATGCATAGAAGTTCAGAGATAAAGAGTTATTCCTAACGAGAGCAGGACAATCCGTTTCTCCCCATTACAGCACAGAAATCTAGTGTTAACTTAAATCCAACCCCAGATATGCAGGTAACCTGAATCTCAACTTTCACAAGGGAGAAAATGTTCAGGAGACAAGCTGGGACAAATCCAGAGAAGGGTCATAAAGGTGCAATGAGCCAGATCCCCGCGTAAAAGTTTTGCCATCTTTCAACAGCGTAGTGCAGATTTGAACTTGGAAAGATCCAAAGGAAACAATTTAAACCCTGGTCCCAGAATGCAAAGTGAGCTAGTGGTATTGCTCGGGAGCCTGAAGTGGCATTTTTTTGTAAAGCAAACAATATAAAGTAAATAAGGGAGAATGACAACCCTCTGTGTACTCTAAAATAAAACTAAAAGTCCCACTGGTGTGCTCAGCTTGTCAGAGAATACAGGAGCAAAATGCAAGCGTGTTAAAAGGCTCTAGCCTAGAAGAACTTTTTTTTCTAATTTAAAGCAATGAAATGGTTCAACAGCCTTCTGAGAAGGTTAAAAATCTTGCCTGTCTACATTTGTAAGAGAAGCCTGAATTACCTGCCTTTCCCTTTAAACATTTTCAGATACAAATCAAACACAGATGGCCCATTATGTTTATGACCTCACTGTCAATTGCTCTAGATAGTGCATGCATTAATTATTGAAATATTTTCATAGTATACAACTTTTTAGTGTTCACATTGTCACAGATAATTTCAACTTTCTGATTAGGAGATATAAACAGTGTTATTTATGAGAATTAATTTTTCCAGTGCCATAAAAGCCACAAATCTACTGTTTGGAGGGTTTTTCTTATAATGAATCCATCCTAAAAAAAAAAAAGAGGAAAAAAACAACAACAAAAAAACCTGGCCTCAGCCCTGAAAGTCAACATTATGTTAACATTCCCTGCAATACATAAACGATGCCAAAACCTATTACAATTGCAGTAAATTTTGATTACCGGAGTTGTTTGTTATTTATGTCTAGAAGATAAAGATAATATTGGGAATAGCCCTCTTCTTTTCCATGTATAAATTACATCCATAAAGTATTGTGTTTTTTAAACACCAAAAAAACTTGAGGTATTCAAACTGTTGTCTATTCTTCTTCAAGAAAACCACCTTTAGAGAGTGAGCAGGCAGCAGCATTTCTTTAATTCTCGTTTACTTTCAGAAGTAAAAATTGAGCAACTCTAGACCAAGTCCAGAAAAGTCCACAGAGTAGCAAACACCTCCTAGGAGCAGAGAAGTAAGCATTTTCAGAAAGCGGTCATCAAAAACACCACTTTCCCCCGAAATAGCCCATTGACTGAGAGTTAAGGCGTTCTCCTAGATGTAAGATTTAAGTTTACACTCACATGAGCAACAAAGAGCAATAAACCCAAACCTCCCCTTCCTTGGGGATACAGAGGATAAAAGGTGGGGAACGGCCTTTTTGCCAGCTGAGTTTTGGGGAGTATCTTGAGAGCATCAGTCAACTGCAGTTCCCTTGACACCGAACTGGGAAGTCCCACGTGTGAGCAGCCGCTAGCGCCAGGCACAAGCTCTGCGCTGCCCACTCATACCTGGATCCATGGCTGCGTTCCTTAAAAATAATTGAACCTTGAGTTCCTATACTATTTTTCTCCTGGAGAAGACCTACATTAGTATTGTGAGAAACTTTTCCAGGTAGGATCTGTCTTCCTCCAGCAGAACAGCATAGAAATTTTTATTCCAGTAGCTATTTGAAAAAAAAAAAAAACCACACAACAGCAGATCACCTGGTGATTAAGGTTAAGAGAGGTTTATCTGTCTAGAAAAAAAGGGGGAAAAAAACCCAAAACTGCAGCTTCTTTGACTTATACTTTTATCACCCTAATTTTTGTGCAAGACAAAACTAGAAAGGGAAGCCCAGATTTATGGGGTGAAGAATTAGAAGAGTTAATCCCTCCTAGAACATTCCAGATGAGCAAACAGCAAACATACCTCTGTAATATCACTGTTTTCATCAAACCCTTCCAATAAGCTGATGCCATCTAAAGCATCAAAGGTAGCACGAGTAGGGGGAAGGACGAGAAAGAAACTTCTCCTGGAAGCAGCCCAAGGGGCAAATAAGTTCACGACTAGCACATTCACACCTTTCTTGATTTATTTAAGGTATAAGAATAGTGTAATATGACCTGCTTGGTTCCCTAATAAGCTTTTATATTTGTAACAGATCAAGTCCAGACCCGCTTTTTGGGGCACAGGTGCCTGTCACAGCCCTACAAAAGACAAAGAGCAGAGACCCAAGCCCTCTGCAGCTTCCCATAAGCATAGGGAGGGGGGAAAGAGCAGCTAAAAGGGAAGAAAAAAAAAAAAACACTATTTTTTAGCTGAATTTTGTAGTGAAGCAGCAGTATCTACTTTAACTAAGGCCCCCAACTTCACACATGATCTCCATCTCTGATTTTCCTAGTTAAGTTGGGTTTGACTTTTTATAAAGCCCAGATTTATTCTCCCTGCCCCATGGAAGAACCACACCAAACAGGGGAGTGGTTTTTGGGTACCTCCATGAAACCCTCCCAAGCAAGTATTTCCTGTCCTCTCATGTCACTCTTCTCAAAGCCTCACCTTCTGCTGCAGATGCTCTGATAGTCAACTGAAAAAGAGAAACAGCTGGCAAAGAACAGCATACATTTTCCAAGACACCCCTCGTCTCACAAGATGGAGACTTCTAAGTCCTCCAAGGTCCTAGCATTCCTTGGGCCAATTCCAGATGCCAACTGGCTATAAATTCAGTGCAGCCCCAGGACTGCTCCTCTCAGTATGTGTTCTTCCTGGGGTGGGGGTGTCCTATATGTGGTTAGAAGGGACTTGGGAAGGAAAGGAGAGGTTCTCTTCTAGGCAGAAGCTGTTCTGAACCTGAAGGAAAGAAAGATGCTCTCCTGTGGGTTTTCTGTGGCTCTGTTTGTGTGCAAAACTGCTCTTAGTCCACCCTGCTTATTGTATTTATTCTGAAACTGTTAGCACTAGGTTTTGCTAGAGCCGAGAAACAAAAGAAGGAAGATGAGTTTTTTTAATTTGTTGTGGGGTGGGTTTTTGTTTCTGCAGAGTATTGTTAAGGTTGTTCTGCAGCTTGAAGGGCTAAAGCTCACACCTGTGATCGTTTCAAATGGATGGTGTCTATCCTCCACTCTTCCAGGACTAGTGTTTATGAAAGACAGTAAATATTAACTCTTCCTTTTTTCTTTCCTTTTTTTTTCTGCTTCTATATAGAAAGCGGAGGTCAGGTTAAGCTTTTGTCCTCCTAGACAAATAGGAAATGTATTGTTTACCTGCAGCAAGTCTTTACTGTTCTTTTCCTATATACCATGAAGAAAAGCGGATGTTCACGAAAGTGCATACACAACTGAAACATGTTTGGGGCAGGTGGAGGAGGGCTGGCTGTGCAAACAGATCTGTAGGGATTTATGATGATCAGTTTTTCAAGCATTAGAAAAGCCTGAGAGCACATTATTTTTAAATGAGTTATATATTTAGCGCTCTGCCCACCATTCTTTCAGTTCTAATTTTAGAGGGCAGGGGACAACTCTGGCACTATTGTAGCCTTGTCTAAATTTAATATAGTTGAGCAGCTGATGATTATCAGAGAGATTGCCTTTTTGCTCCTTCAGGAATTTTTCACTCAGGAAAAAAAGTCGCTGTGTAGTACTCTGCTTAGGGTATTGTACAAGCTGTTGTAGTACATGAGGAAAAAGTGTGCTCTGAAATAGGCTTTTAAGCTGTATCTCTTACTCCAGGTAGGGATTTCAGATACAGGAGAAGTGAACGAGGTTGGTTTGGATAATATTTTCCTTTGCCTACTGTAGAAAGAGTAGTAGCTTGTGCTGGCATGTACCAGCAGACCAGTCCTATCCCACCTCCATGTAAGTGCAGATGCCACTGGATAAAGAACAGAGCTCAGGATCTTCCAGTTCACCAGCTGCCTGGTGGAAGGGGTGAGGAGTGTTGTTCCCCTCTGCTTGCTCAATGCAAGCATCAGGCAGCCCATCCAGAGCCATGGTTTGAAGACCAGAAGAGGAATACTTCTCATCCTTCAGTTCAGTTTCTGACAAGATAAAGCCCCCAGATGGTTCCCCCAGTTACAGTCACGGGTGAGTGTGACTTTCAGCTCTTACATGGGCTTCAAGACAGTCCAGACCTCAATGTGTTGTTTTTCTTATTAGGGCCATAGTGAGCAGTATCATCTCAAGCAGTGTCTCTCTGAATTTGTCAAATTATATGCTATTCATATTTCATGGAAGCAGGGACTTGTGATGCAAGGAGGTTTCTTAAGTGTTTGTAAGTGATTAAAGGCAACATACACAAATACTTCAGTATTAGAGGCAAGCTTAATCTGCATAACTACGCAGTGTCAAAGACTCATTCTAGACAAAGGCTGTTTACTGAAAAACTCTGTAAAAAGAGGCCTTGCAGCTTCCTATAAATCTTAGGCTTTCTGCCTTCCTTCTGAAATAGATTAACAACCTCAAGAGGGATTATTGATGCTGGCAAGTAAGTTTTAAGCAGCCCTCAGAAGTTCCTGACACTGTGTACAGCATCAGATTTTTGCATACTGTTCCCCCCACACGCACTAAGTGTTTTGAGGTTGGGGTGACTGCAGGTCTCTGAGAAAGCAAGATTGATAAAGCAAAGCAATCAGAGTTATTTCCTATGCATGAAATTGATTAAATGCTTCACTAAATGGCTTATAAATTTGGCTCTCATGTTTCTGTCACCCACTGCAAAGATTACAGAAACTCCGTCTATAACCATGTTGTGTACAATACCAAATTACAAAAGGTTGTAAAAACTAATGTTTTGTTTAAAGTTTTGAGCAGGACCATATGCCTTCAGTGACCTTGAGTAAGCTATTTTAATTCAAAACATTTTAAAGAGTAGAAGAGAAGGAAAAAAGTCTATCTGCATAACAAAACTGAACTAACACAATTTAATACTTCGTAAGCTGCATAACATTTTTTTACTTCTAGCCAGAAAAAATGTTGAATCCCCTTCTACTAGAGCATTCTAATTTTATAGCTGCTAAGCGTATGTGGCATGAAACCTAGAAGCTCAGGTTTCCCGGGATTGAATTTGTTTTTCTTATTTTATGAACTCTGCTGTCAAATCTATCTGGGACCTTACACGGTCCTGTTTACTCTAGAACCCATGTTCATCAGGCACCAGTGGTTCTGACCTCATCGGACCCTGCAAAGCGAAGCTTTGTTGATTTCTGACTTAGCATAGAGTTTCATTACCTCTCAAAATAGGATGAGAAACTGAGGCACAGAGATGCTGAGGATCTAAGGGGACAAAAGCAGGTGTGAGCACAGTTTGCACCCAGATTTCCTTGCTTCCTTTTCATGTGGGACAGCCTAGGGACTTCCTACAAGTTGGGCACGGGGGTATGGCTCTACAAGCATAGTCAGCTGCTGGAGATCTACTGGTACAATATTAATTTCCTGACTATGCTTAGTGACATGCCATGTCCTGCACACATTTAGTAACAGCTGCTGGTTACACCCTGTCAAGCTCTTGGTCCACAGCAGAATAAAATTTGGGCCAACTGAGTTTTTTGTTATTTTAAAATATCTTGTGTTGCCTTATGCCCTGGCTGTCCTGGTATAAACACCTGATCTGGAAACCTGAGCTTACCCAAAGCTATCTAATTATAGGAAAGGACATGACTTATAAAGTCACAGATACATAGTTAGCCACACTAAAATATGTAGATTGCTTTATAAATCCAATAAACACTCTTCTGACAATCACAAATAAGATTTTACAGGCTCCTTTTCACATGCAGCTCCATTTTACAGATGGGAAAACTAAGGTCCAGCAAGCAAACAGGCTCTTCCCTGTGTCAGAGAGTAAGGTCTCTGGCAAAGCCCGAGGCTGAGCTCTGGCTCTTCTGCTCCCCGGTGCCTTAAGAACTCAACCATACTTTCCTTAGCTGTACAAATAAAGTTCTTAAGTGATTAAATGTAAGTACTGAAGCAAAGCTCATAGCAAGCAAGAGTGAATCGGCATGAAATGCAAACGTAAGCATGAGAAAATAATCCCTGTGTTTTAACCATAAATGCCTGTTTTCTACAGGAAAAGCTATGTTCTCCTGTAACATTTACAAGCCATCTTGTCCCCAGCAAGGATTAACATTTGGCATCGAAGTACTGATCTGGCAAAGAGCTGCCAGTAATATAATCTTTTTTACAACCAACGACATGCTTAAAGTCTTGACGGACTTGACCTCTGCCCATTACTAATCCCTAACTTTCTTGCCCATTCAGATGTGTGTCTTTAAAGAGATGGCACCGAACATCTAGCAAACAGCTAAACTTTAACCGAAGGTGAAAAAAGAGCTGCCCAGAGAAAAGCATTGGGCGGAGGGAAATCTGAGCGTTCCTTACCCAGACTCGTGCGGGGATTTTGACCCCATCAGGGGGAAGAGGTGCCTGCTCAGTTATACACGTGCAGAGACTTTGTTGCTGCCCAGATGGGAGAACACACCTTTCGGCAAGAAAGGATGTAATGTATTTGTTTGGATTACAGGATCACTGAAGAGCCCTAACTATAATCAGACTCTTTATGCTCAGACTGTCTGAACAGTTCTTGATCCCAGAGGATAAAGCTAAACAAAGCAGATGAAGCTCACACAGGGAAAAATGAGGTATAAAGAGACCTTACATTTAACTGATTCAGTTTCTCTACTCCCAGTTCAGGCATAGGGTTGAAAAACCAAAGTGATACTATGTTCAGAGAAAATAACAGTCAATCCAAAAAGATTCCAGCTGTCTTTTCTTTCATTTGTGTGACAACCAGTCCTGGGACACATGCCAGCTCCTCAGATATTGCTGCTCCACAGTTTAGTTATTCTAACTTTTGGCAACTGGTTATTTGACCTCTTGGTGGCTTGTCGTTTTAATATCACTTTCTCTATGTGGAGAATCTAGTGGGAATCCCTCCTTTATAATGCAACAGTTTATACATGGTAATTGGCCAGAACACTGAAGTATTGTGCTGTTAAGTCCAGTCTCGAGCTACAGCTGAGGAACACTTATTGTGGTTGGGAAGCACAAAAATATGGTTTAGTGTCTTGTTCATGAATTAGTCATCCCAAGACACCGGGAGAAAAGTGTAATCTTTTCTATACCATGTGTTATATACCAGTTTTGGATCACTCTCTAAAGCTATGTGATAGCAATCTCCTTCTCCCAGCTGAACACAGCCCTGGCTCCAAAGGACATGCAAAGAGATCAGCTGAGTAACATCAACTCACAGCTTTCGCTGGCTTGTGGCTGACGAGTCACATCACTGGTGTGAGAAACCAGTCAGGTGTAAAAACTGATCTATATTCCTCTGTTCCATTACCAGTGATTACAAAGTGGCATAAAAGCCAGCAGAGTGCTCTGTATCCCATAGAGATGCTCCAGTGAGTGACCAGTGCTGTTGGATGAGGGTTGCTTTTCATTAGTTTCCAAAGCAGTCTAAAAGCATCTCAGAAGAGCCTGGTGTCTCTAGACAGTCTGATCTTCTGATGCTGTATTTTGTGAAAAAGCATGCAAGCAATCCAAACAAAAGAAGCAGCCATGTATTGTTAATTTAAGGTGATATTCTATTGTAAGCCCTTTGTCCACCTTGAGCAGTCAGAGCACAGCCATAGATTTTTCCAATAGTCTGGGAATGGGATCTTAGAAAATAGCATACTCAGTCTGACATGGGCTTAAATAGGTTTCAGAATAATCCATTATGCATCAAGTGTTTAATTGACATAATTAATATTTTTAAGGGGAGCAGTTTACATTGTAAGTTCCATACACATTATTTACAATTTCAACAGTAACAGTTAATGCTCTGTGACAAACTATATTGTTTCCAGCTTGTTATCCATTCATAACAAGGTCAATCTATTACCTTTATTTTTGTGAATGTAGCCGTTACCTTGAGGCAAAAAGTTAATTGTAAATTACAGAGGAGGGATTATTGAGTTGGGTTTTTTTAACTGTATGCACTGTAATGTATGGTAATGGTGCTATTTTATGAAACATTTTCATTTAAAAGCATTTTGTTATTCACATCAGACATGCTGGACAAATTCACTTCCAAACTTTTCAAGAACTTTCTCAATGGGAAAGGAAGAGCCATTTGAAAAGATCCAGCTGAATATTTTGTAACCGTTACAGTTAAAACCAGATTCAGTCTCATCTATTTTCCCCCTTCGTCTGAGCCTGGTCCCCCTGCCATTACCATCCAACACAACCCTGAGAAGCGCTGAGTGCTCTGAGGGGCAGGAGCAGATTTGATTGTAATTTAGAGTAACACTTTAGCCCTTACATCACAGAACTGATCTGTAAGAGAGGTATCAAGATTTTATTCAGCCCCTGATACACACTAAATACTCAGTGCCAGTCTGACGTCTGAACTCTGCTACCTCCCTACTTTTGCACAATTTCTGCTGCATTGACTGATGCCTCTACAGACAAAGTTACATCTTATATTTATGCCCTGCCTTTCTTGCTCCTGCGTGAGCAAAAGGCAAAGGGAGTGTGACATTGCTGCTTCCCAGACTGCAGTAAAAGTTGTCATTCGTGGGCTACACAGAAAAAGACCGAGAACCATCATAAAATCTGTCTTTCCCACATCATTTTAATGATGCATCTCAGGGCAAAAGCCATGAGCTTTCCATTAGATCGTGGACTTGCCCATCTTAATGGACAATAGAGAGTTGACACCATTTAACTTCAACCTAGACAGGGCTTCTGCTGTGCCCACAGGTACAGCAGGTCTGCCTGCCACATTGATCTCCACCTCAGTTGTCTGCTATATTTATACTTTGAATTAGGTGACTTGTTTAACTGTGTTTGAGTCTGGTTTCAGTTATAACACTGGCATTGAATCTTCACAATCACTTCCAAAATAGCAGCAGACAAACTCATAAACATTGAGTATTTTGAGCTGACTAAAGGAAGAAAGAGGATGATCACTGATCAGATGCAGAAATGCATTTCTAGTAGAACAGGAAGAAAAGTACGTTAAGCGTTTTATCTTCCTCTCTCTATAGCAGAATAGGCAGCTGAGAGTAGTTGGGATACTTGCTTAACCGTGCTATAAAAGATATGTTCTAATTTCTTGGTGATGGAGTTCCTGTAGTATGCTAATGGTGTGTGGGTGAAAAGAAATTGATTTCCTCTGAAATTTTATGGAGAACTATTTAAATGTGTTAGAATCCATTGTTCCAACATCCAGCTTCTCACTAGAATAGTATGTTACTTTCTTCCTTTAAGTCCTGATGAAAAAAAAAAGTCAGGCTTACGCCTTCTATTTAGAAGGCTTAATATGCTAAATCAGACCAGGTTTTCTTTTACCACATGCTCTCGAAAACTTCAAGGCATCATCACGTATTAGCATATCTAGCTTGCAAAGGGTTAAATAACATTATTTCTGTGGTCTCCTTTGCTGGTAGTATGTTCAAAGTGCACAAAGCTCAAGACATGTGCATTCTTCGTCCAATAACTTGTCCAGTAATTGGTATATTGATTGCTAATGTCATCATGTTTTAGTATATATAAACCCTCTCACTCTATCATACAGCCACCAACAATCCAAGAAGTCATTGTTTATTCATTGTAACTCCCAAACTGGCCGTGTCAGATTCTGCTTGAGGCCTTGCAGATAAAAATCAGCAGATGATTGGGCACACACATTCTTGACATGGCTGACCCATGACATCTTAGGGCCAGCGGGGAGCCTGTCATTATGTGTACAATACTCTTCTTTCTTTCCCCTTATCTATTCCCAGATGACTTTGAGATTTTTATTAACTCATTAATGACTGAAGATGTCATTAAAGAAAGTGGGGAGGAGGGGGAAGAAGAGCATTTTGTTTGTTTGTTTAAAAGCAGGGAGCATGGAGCCATTGGCTCCGCTTAGAGAAAGGCTGAGGAGGCTGAAAGACAAAGCTGAAGTCCATCCAGAGCAAAAGATTGTTAGTTCAATGGGATGACTAAAGCTAAGCTTTGAAGGGAGAAAAAAAAAATTGGGCCATATTTGAAAAACAACTGAGTAAGGAGGGATGGATATTTCCATAAAAAGATATAGCGAAAAAGGACTGGTTGGGTTTGTGTCGTACAAGCAGTAGTCGTTACAAGCACAGAAGGCTATCTTCCTGGCCCCACCTAGGTCTTCATATACTTGAGTATTCACTCAGAATGAATTTTGTGTTCAGGGTTAGTATTTTATTATGTCATTCAAAGTGTGTTGTTTTATACAAGGAAATAGTATCTGCTTTTTTTAGGTTTTCTTGTGAATAGATCGGTCGAACAGCATTATATAGTAATCACACTTCCAGCTCTTTTCCAAGTTGTTTTGTTTTGGGGTTTTTTTTTGCGTCTGAAGTTTGTGAATTCTATCTGTAAATGTAGCAAACTACCGCATGTAAGTTGGCATTCTTTGTGGTGAGGATTTGATTGCATTAAAACATACATCTGAAGGAAAATTTTTGGGTGAGTTCGTTCACAGCCTGCTTCTGATCCTAAAGCAGTCAGTCACTAAACTTCCCCTGAATTCAGGCCTTCCATTTTAAAATCTTGCTTGTATTTCTTAATTTCTTCGAAACAATCTCACAGCCAATATTTTTATTGGCATATGGATTCATGTGACAATGACAGTGGCCTTTGTTCTCCTGAAATTTGGGTGTTTCCAATCTTTAGAGGCCTGTTGGTTTCGAACCAAGGACCAGATATTTTAAGGATTGCAATTATTTTATTTTAATGATTGCCATTTGTGGATTGACAAAGGAATAGTGAATGCTTTTCTGTCTTAGGCAGCTGCCCTCCATATGGTTGTTGATCTCAACCTAGAAATCTCTGACTTAACTGTAGTGGTACTGGACATTAAAGTGACATAGAGCTAGATGTCATCTGCCTTGGCTGGGCTTTAAGAATCTTTGTTTCAACGTTTATCTTTTTGATGTGGGTGGAAAAAAGATGAGCCTGTTTCCCTGAGGGACCTACAAGTATTGGTATAAAACAGTAGAATAAGCTCCATGAATAGGACCTGTGAATTAGTAAACCCAACTCAAGCAGGAATCTGTTTATTCCATCACATAAACTGCAGATAATGGCTCAGCAATCGGGCATATCAGTCTGACTTTATAGACTGCCTACGGTAAGTTTTAGAACTCCTAATACGAGTGTAAAAACAACAATTATGCCATATTGTTTCTGACAACTCTCCATTCTCTCCACTCAATGGATAACCTGGGTCATAGGGCAAAAATACTTATTCTTAGGAATAATGATAATATTTGCTATGTCCTGAGTCCTTACGAAAGCACTGAACATTTTCTGCAATATTAGCAGTCATTTCTGGTTTGTTTCTTTAAGAGATATTTCTTTTCAGTTTTTTGTCTTCTGATGATTAGCAGAGCATTTTTTGTATTGCAGTGGGAGCTGAGGTTCTCCAGCAAAGGTCAGGGACTTCTGCAAGGTGCTGTCTGTGGCTTTAAAAAACTGCAGAGATATATATATATATATATATTTTCCAAAGAAACATGGATGGTTTAGAAAAAAAAATAAATGGCAAGAACACGTCAGCATGCACTGGCCTCATCAGCTATGCCCAGCTTCATCCAGGTGTGCCATTTACCTAATGCACCTTTATGAGAGGAAGCTTTCCTTTCTCCTTGCTTTCTGACATCCAGACTCTCCTCCACTGCGTACCAAAGCGAGAATCTGTAATGAATCTTTGGATAATGGACTGTTGCTTTGACAAACTACTTCTCTAGTGAAACACGTGCCTGTCTTGGCGACAATAATAGCGAAGTGTGGATTTTGTGGAAGAAATAGAGGCTTTGAGGGCTACAGCACCGGACTTTGAGTCTATAAATTGCTGGACTGGGATGTTAGATGCCTTTTAATATTTTCAAACATCCAGTAGAGTAATGAAAGAACTGTAGGACTATCCTGATGTAAGACCTCGGGAGAGTTGTTTTCAGAGATCATGGGAGCTCACAACTTGTTTAAGAACATGAAGTCCTATCCAAGTAATAGCTGGAAATAAGTTGCTTGAGTTTTCTATCCCCAAAGACAAATTCTTATAATAGCAAAAGTGTAAAATCCAACAAAGAGAGGCTTGATACTTGCAGATACTCCGGCCACATCATAGTGGAAAAAAAGCATACTGACAGTGAAACTATTTGGGGTAAATAATGAGGACAGACTTCTCAGAAATAAACTGGCATGGATTTGACCATGAGATGTCAGATTCATAACTTGGGAAATGAAAGCCTCTATATACTAGAGAGCAGGCCCTAGCCCAGCAGTGGCAATTCAGCCTTCTGAGCCACAGGGATTTCTCTATAAGCAGTGGTATATTAAATGTGGAATTGGGTAGGCCAAAGGGACAGCAGTAAAACAGAGACAACGTGCAGTGACCAAAAATGAGCTAAAGCCAGACACTAATTACTTTGCAGTAATTTTGTTTTCCTTCAGAGTTCACTAATCTCTCAATCCTGGAAGGTGAATGCTTTTCCTAGCACTTCGGATTTACATCTAGTACAGTTTTTTTGGTCTAATTAAAGCTGGGAAGAAAGCAGTTTTTGTCCATTTACCTGATTTAGTACCTTTATCAACATAAAGATGAGGAGTGGATTTTTATTCAGTGCACATAGCTGGAGTGGGCTGCGGAAGAGCACTTTTAGACAGGTCTAGGTCAACAAAGCAGATTCGTCTATCACATCTGCCAGAATGGAAAGATAGCTGTCTCGATGCTCAGTCAATCCAAGACCTTTCCGCTGAGCCAACTGACAAGATTGCAGATATTTGTGACAATGAGGACACTTGTCCACCAGTAAGTGGACAGAAGGCCACCTACACATTTGGCAGTGGGTCTTCAGCTCAAGAAGCTCTAAGATCTTGAACACCAGCATATTGCTATTTGCAATCCTCTTTTCCTTATCAGTGGAGATTCGTTACCAAAAACTAAGCTAGAACAAGATAAAATAACAAAAGGAGGGGACTCTGAGGTGATAATGGTGGAAGGTGTGAGAGTCAGTAGAAAGTACAGTAAAGCAACCCATGACAAGTCATGATAAATGGGTCGTTATAAAATTCATGTTTAGGCTGCACCAGTCTGGGGATAATGCCATTCGTCATGGCAACACTGGGGCACTAATGAGACCTCATTGCATATTCATGGCTTTGGCACTTCTCTTCCCTCTCTGCCTGCCTCCCACCCCGAACCAATGCCTGGTAAATATCTCCACCTCAAGCTGAAACTCGACTTAGGCTGCTTTTTTTTTTTTTTATTTGTTATGTTGCAGCAATTACACTGTAAAAGTGCTGCACAAGATTGATTGCTCTGATCTGTAGTTCAATTGTAAATTAGAATACACATCCCCCTGGGGACACACGGCCCCTATTTGTGATTAAGAAAAAAGCCCCATAATAGACTAATAGCTAAAGTTCTCTCTCTTTTACTTTCAGGCAATTAGCTTGATGAAATGGCCTCTTTTTGTGTACCCTGGAAGTGTAAACCGATATCATAATGAAGTATATGATGTTTATTCTATTATTTTCACCTTGCCATGTATGCAGGAATGCATAAATAATAGCTGCTTTGTCTAGTACATTTACTGATTCAGAAGTAAACTATGTCTTAAAGATGCAGTGTGTGATCCTGCAACCTTCTGTTAAGCTGGGCACCTTGACTAGTCCGTATAAAACCTCATGTTCTGCCTAAAGAAGTTGGAGACCATTTTTAGTCAGGTGATTAAATACTGTTTGCAAGACACTTTCATTTATAAAGAACCTTAATTGGAAAATCCTCCTAATAACCTTGTGAGAAAAATAAGGTATCTCCATTTTACAGAAAGGAAAACTGATGGGGAGATGCTGAACACGTTACACAAGCCCACACAGGACCTCGGTAAGTGCTTAAGAAATTCTAGCTCCTTGAACTTTTTCTGAGGCAATCAGAAGCTCCCTTTCCTCTCTCTTGTAAAGTGATGTCCTGGATGGTTCATGGAGTGGCTCTGACCTTGTCTTGCCTCAAAGACATAAAGCTCTGTGGTGTCACGGTTGCCTTCATCCCCATGTGACATACATGACTAAAGCTCTTTCACCTGAATCCGAGGTGGATATGGTCATGCCCATATTCAATATCGTGTGTTGAATGTTGGCTCTCCCAAAGCTCAATTTGAGCTGTCAGTCTGAGCAAATGAGTCATGTTTTGCAATAGCATTATAACACTGTGATGGTGTTCGTGCAGTTGAGCTCAAGATAGGTATCTGGGAAGAAAACTGCCATATGATGATAGCTCTGGGCATACTTGCTTTGTGACAAAAGGTGCTTCTACATTAGCATTTTACTTTGGCCCAGGAGTGCACTTTTGAAGTGAATCCTCCAAATGACCCTGCTTACCCTGCCCCACAACGCAAGGCAGTCTTGGAGCACGCAAACTGAATTCCTGTGCATGAAATTAAACCAGATGATGTGGTCTAGGAGGTCCAGCAGCTAGCGGGAATTCAGTCCACAGGAACGTGCTAGAGCTAGTCTGAGTAAACCTCTGCCATGCAGTGACCTGGGGCCAGTCCCTGCTCTTCACTGCACAGCGCAGACATGTATTTATTTGCCTATTTGCTAAGCGGAGCGGGGTTCCTATCCAAGGAGTCATGAGAAGCTCAGATAGTATGGCAGGGAGGACACGTGCAATAGCCTGGAAAACCTGCATGAGGAAATGCACTGATTTGTGTATAACCCCATCAGTTTATCTGCAAGACAGACATTTTCATTTGGTTTCAATTCTGTCTGAGAGAGGTTCTGTAGTGGAATATAGAAGAGTTCGGATATGTTTTGCTAAAAAGCACTACCAGTGCAAACCTTTAAAGGGTAATACTCTGTACATGGCTACAATACCGTATTCTGTTTAAACTTGTTCTTCATTGTCTTCTTGCATGACAGCCCTGGCATTTAAAATATGTTAGGGGTGACACAATACTTTCACCTGGTGCAGACATATATCACTGGAAGGATGTTCTCATAAACAAAGTGCTGCAGGCTATGATCTTATCATTCTCCTCTTCCTTCTTCTCAGCTCAGTTCAATGACAAACACGTATTTCTCTTCTTTGCTCCAGTTTCTGGTCTAGAGAAGCCTGGTGTCGGAGCAACAGGTGATGTTGCAAATCAGGAATGACAAGCGGTGCTGGTGGCCTGGTGGGGGAAAGCAACGGAGAGGGCAGCAAGCATGCAAAGTATTTTATCCTGCTGCGGCTGGTGCACCCATTCTACACAGCGCTGTCATTGTACAGCTTGAGAAGAAGTTTATTCATGTGCATGCCTGCACACGCATGTGTTTTTGAGAGAGACATAAAGCAAATTAGAGTGTTCACGTGTAATTAGCTGACTATTAGTGTGGTTCAGCCAAGGCGATAGGCAGACAGTAAACTTCAAGATAGCTCACAGATAAAAGGACTGAGGGTGTTCTGGAGAAAGCTGGAGGTAACAGTTCAGAAGAGAGATTCCTGACAAACTGAGCAGACATCTAAGGACATTCTTGCCTTACGCCATTAGCATGGCATAGTGTAGTTACACAGGCCTTCCCTCTCCCTGCTACATAGCTCAACCCTTCCTGGCATCCAGGGCTCTTTCTCCTTGGATAGCCCACTTTTAACTTATTTAAGATTTAATCCTAATTTTCAGTTTAAATGCATTAGTCTGGATGAAAACCATGAAATTCCTGCTCATGCTGCTTGCCCTCCTTCCTGTGACAGTGTATGAAACAGGGCCTATAACCCCTGTAGAGGCTGGAATACCTCCAGTTATTTATCTAAGAGTGCACACAACCAGGTCTGATAAAAACGTTACCAGTTACCATATGTAAGCATCACACTGGGAAAGAAACCCAAAGTGTGTCTGAGTTCAAGTCTTTGCAACTTCTATGAAAATGTCGATGTTCTACTAAATTTTTTTGCTAAATGAAAATGTCATTATATTTTTCTCTCATTTTATACCTGGCAGGGAAGTACTTTTTTCTGACCTTTTCAGAATTTTTTAGAATTGAAGATTTAATTTTTTTCAACTCATTCTCTGGATAAACATTAAGCTGCTTAAAAAAAAGTCAGACATTTGCTTCAGTAATTTCAAAATATTTCATTTTTTGCTTTCACTTATAAATTAAAAATTAAAACCAAAACATATTTCAAAGCAAATAAGTGTTCATTTAGAAAAATATCTATCAGGACACTTGCAATAATTTTTAAATTATTTTCTTTTGAATATTTTCTTTTTTTCAGTTGAGAAACCTTATGAAAACCACATTGTTCCCTTTGAACCTTTTCACCTGTTTGGAATTTTCCAATATAAAGTTTTCATGGAAAACCCCAGACATAATCTACTTTTGTCATCAATTCAGTACCACAGGGTGTTCTTGCTTAAGATGGCTTTGGAAGAGGAGTAATTGAGAACTTCATGCTCTGAGTTGATCCAGCAATGAAAATTTCAAATACTGTTGAAATTATCCATATTTCTTAGTATCTGTTCATGTGAAAGCTTATATTTCACAAGGCCTGTATCTGTATGGCCTGTTGTCCCTTCCATTACACTCACATAGGACTGATCTAAAGTGTTTCTGTTGAAGTAAAAATTTGACATAGGTTCTGCACAACTTGTGCACAATTTCTTTGCCATTGTGTAAACTTTTCAACAAGTTCTTCTGTTAGAACTCCATCCTGCAAGGAAAATGCACACTTGGTATATTAGGGAAATTTTCTTCTTTTCTGTCTTGCCAGACACAGAATTTGCCAAATAGGCAAAAGAACTAACATGGTGGGAATGGTTAAAGCCATATACATTAAAGAACGTGCTATTTTTGCAGACAAGGAATCACTTCTCAGCATACAATTAGCAACATTCAGTGAAGAGTAATTCTTTAACCCCTGAAGAAATTTACCACTTCTTAATGCTCATTCGCTCAAGGCTTATGCAGGCATTTGTCATGAGAAAAGTTGGTGTAAATTCTCTACAGAAGAAATGTTGAATCAAGAGTGCAAGACTGTGTTGATGTTTCGGTTCATCTTGAAGGAGGGAACCTTCTGCTGTAGATCTCAAGTGATGCTCAAGGCGAAGAACAGCACGTACGAGGAGGAGAGCCACCATGCCAGTGGTCAAGAGCCTACCACTAGAGATAAAGCCTGGAGACCATGTCAAGCTAAGGGCCTTCACAAGCCACTCAGCAAATGCTTTCTTTGCAGCTCTTGCTGCCTTTCTTCTCTGCTTCTCAAGGCCCTTCCTGTTCATTTTCCTCATCCCACTCTGCAGAACAACAAGAAAACCTGATGTTTTTCACAGGTTTCTGGAGAAAGGAACAAGGTTTCAAACAGCCATTTGTCTTGCCTAGAAGTAGCTGTGCTGGGTTAGACCAAAGGTCCAGCTAGCCCTTTGCCCAGTCTGTGGCGGAAACACCTAGCAGATATACAGAAAAATGTCAGAAGCGAAACACACACTAGTTATTCTCCTGATGTATTTTCCTTGTTCCATCACACGGTGTATTACAGAGGCTCACAGTAGAAGCTGTGTAAAACAAGAATGGTTAATGATATCAAAGGAGCTATCTTCCATGAATTTCTAGCCCTTTTCTTAATCTGATTATAATTTTGGTATTCAGTCGCAGAAAGTCCCACAATTTAACTGTGCTGAAAAAAATCCCAAACCTAACTAAACCTAACTTATAACTGAAAAAAAACCAAACCACTTTAAACATCTTTTACCACTTGCACGAACATAGTGAATAGATATTCCCCTCTTCATATCATTCTTCATAACATTTGTCATTGTATAAACCTCAGTGATCTCCTCTCCAAGAGTTCTAATTGTATCTAGTTTTAACTCACGTGGAAGAAGATTCATACGATTGCCCACAAGACAACCATTATCAAACTCAACTGTTGCTACTGAGACTGAAACTCTTCCAAAAATTAATTTATTTAAAATAATCCTAATGGTGCAAATATCTGAAGATCAGGCAGATCTATAAAACCTGCCCGTAGCAAAATCATGCAATTAGAATCATGCTCATAAGTGTTGGAGTCTTAAAACATTAATAGATCATTTTAATGGAAGGAGTTATTAAAATTGTATTTGATTTGCATTATTACAACACTGAATGCACAATGGAAAACTGAGTTCATGAGAGAAGTACAGCACAAAACAGATTCTTATTATATGAGATGAAACTTTAAAACAGACCATGCTTGAATTTTCTTTAGTTTTATTTCTCTTCTACATAGATAAGAACTCCTGATTTTATAATAAAAATAAAAAAGAAGGAGGAGAAAATAGCTGGAGGTTGAAATAAAGCCTCAGAAAAGTCATTTGAGGAGTAAAAAATCCTGCCCAACATAAGTAGTTTTTATCATATGCGAGAAGTGTTGTTCTGATCATAACCACTATCAAAAGCCCCATGAACTGCAGGGTTTCTGTAGCCGATCTAGGAAAAAGATGCCCCAAAAGTGGAAGCAATTATAAAGAAATTCATGACTTGTTAGTAAGCATTCCTTGTTTTATTTCTGTTACCAGCAGACTGTAATCTCTGGATCTCTATCGGACATCTTTTCTACTGGGCACTTACCCTCCCTGATGTGTTTATAAAATTTCCTGTTTCATTAATGGGGCATCACCAGAAAATCTGATGTACAAACATCTTCCTTAATCCGGTAGAAAGCAGAGTTTGGAGTCAATGGAATCATTTCCATAATTTCCAACAGATTTAGGAATACACCTGCAAGGGTTAAAAAAATTTGTATATCACCATAATCACCAGGTGGAGGAAGGAGTACAGTGAATTTGCTCTGTGACTGAGATATTTTTAGTTTTGTATGCTTTAGAATTCCTGTGAAGGTGTGTCCCTCATGCAGTTGTCGAAAACAGTGTTTAGGTGTTTACACATAGGTGGATTTAAGCCACTACAAAAACGTGCTCTTAATTTTTCAGGGCAGCACAAATGTGCAAACATGGTGTCTTTGTGTTCAAAAGCTCCATATCATTTAGAAGAGCCATGCCAACAAATTAAACAAAGGAGAGATTTTTTATTAAAAATAGAAAGTGCCCTGTAGGAAAAATACTCTCTATCTTTTGAAATTAAAATATGGCCTAAAATTCAATGTTCATACCCTTAGCAGGTGTAAATCATTGCAGAAATGATGCTGTAACACTTTAAGTGATGTTACCAAATTGTCTCACTTGTAATTAAGAATATCCTCTATGGAATAAGGACCAATGACAAAAGAAAGTATAAGTTGATATTGTCTCAGCACACAGAAGTGGTAGACGGAAATATTCATGTGCATAATCTTACACCTTGCCTACATGATACCCAGTGGGCTAAAGTAATAACATATAGCATTACCTTGGAAAATGCAATTCTCCACAGAAACTAAAAATCTCATGAATTGTCTGTAAGTTTTTCATAATTATATGTGGCAAAAAAGAAAATAAAACCAACATGCACTTGGAAAATGTTCCTTTAAAAATGTTTCTTTAAACTTGCTTTAAAAATCCACAGCGTTTTATACTCCAATGTTTTCCAAGCCCACCTTTTCTGTACTTCATCCCAAGAAAATCAGTATCTCTTCTTTTTCCCTATTTCTTTCCACGGGTTTATTATGTCTATATTCTACAGCCCAGAGAAAAAAATGTAATTTCTATTACTCGTGAAGGTAATGAAGCCAGTCTGATGAAACATGACAAACTTTCGCTCTGAATTTCTGGTATAAGTTTCAGGGGAAAAGGACACCTCTTAAATCAACTGCCGCTTCCACGCGGAGCTGTGCAAGCCATGCTGTCTGCTGCAGTGCAGTTCCTTTAACATACCAAAATAATGAGTGTATTCCAGAATCAAGCTGTTCTCTGAACAGGAAATGCTTCCCTTCCTCAGTATTAAAGTGCATCTTTTCTGATCCTTGTGAAAATCATTTTTGACGGCTTCCTTAAGGAGACATCTATTTTGAGCAGCATAGTTTCAGGGTTGGAAACTCAGATGTTCATGAAACCTACTCTGACCTGTGTGCTCTGCTCATGGCTCTCCTCAGTATGCTATGGGGTTTTAAAATCACTTGGGTTTCATTCAAATTAAGCCCCCACGGGGATGGTAGGTCTGAATTCCATTTAACAAAACATGCAGCTGATGACCAATTCCATTTTCTCATTTTAAATACAAAGATCAATTTTTGTTCTACTATCCCAGAAAACTTCAGAAATGGTCAACTGAGGGAGGAAAAGTATAGTGCATAGAGAGGAATGATGCTTGGATGTATGTGTTTAAAATGTCCTATAACTCCAGAAAAAACAGAATCATGTCATAACCAGATGACATTAAAAGGCCAAATATTTACCATACACGAAGACAAAAAAACAGTCTCTATAGATTACTCGTGGGAATCTTTATTGAAGATATTGAAGAATACCCTAGACTAGCAGAAATCAGGAAAGAGTTAGGCATATATATATGAGTGGTCTTTGAGCTCATGTAAAATGCAGAAGGCAGAAAATACTGTGTATTAGAGGTTCCTGAGCAAGAACCATTATCTAGGCATCAAGTATAAACACATTACAATCAGAAGACTTTTTCTGAGGTATGAAAAAAAATTCACTAACAGCAGGAAGCAGAAATATTTGAATATTTCTCCTGAAGCCCTCAAAACGAAATCTGTTTCCCTCTGTGTAAGGCAGGCTCCAGGAGCATCATCCCTCCAGGAGCTCTGACCAGGCAGTCTCCTGAGCTCAACACCCACACAGTCCAAGCAGGGATACACCAAATACAAGTGACTTTCTGAAGCTGCTTAATGTGTTAGGCTCTTTTTTAACCTGTTGTAATCCTGACTAGTCTGGTATCATGTAACATGGAGAAGTGTAGCCTTTTCCTTATTAATACAGAACACACAAGTATCCACATATAAAGACTAGCAAAATGCTACCTGTTGTAAAATAGCAAGTATTTTCTATAGAGGGAAAATTCTGTCTACTAAATGAGAAGCGCAATCGGTTTCTTATGCATGGACCCCAGTGAACTCATCCCATTTTGTGCATGTTGGAGCTTTGCAAATCTCCAGAGTTTTGTGTTTAGAAAAGCAGATGTGCAAATGGAGATCCTGGTGACCTCACCTCTGAGAATCAGGCCTTTGACATACATTACTCTCCTGCTGACAGCAAGAGAAGTGTGGATCAGTTGGCATTTCACACCTGCAACTAATGTAGGAGCTGTTACGATACAAGTGAGCATTAGGAGTAGAAGCGATGCTTTGGACATGAACCAGATATATTTAATGGGAAAGGTGCAAATCCACATTACGACTCAGGATATGTATTAGCTGCAGCCCTTTTGTAACCTGGGAAGAAAGAATTACATCCAAGGGAACTTACCTCAAAGAGTTTCTCTTTCCTTTGGCAGAAGTGATGATTAGGCTAAAATTGGCCATTGGTTTTATCTGTAGTTGGGGAATATATGACTTAGCTTGTACAACTTCAGCTGGTAGGCCAGTATCCATTCAAGATCCTGATCTACTGTAAATACCTCTGCACAATCAACAGAGGAATGAACTTGCAGTAGAGCCAAGGACCTTGCCCTGTTGCTTTGGCCTGGACTGAGCTGACCTGGTAAATCTGGGTGGGGCATGAGATCTCACTGAACAGCCCGAGTTCTCCAGCTCCCCTCTGCACCTCCAGACAAGCTCCTGGGGCTGGGAATAACAGCAGCTTTGCACCCACTATTCTCTTGTTGGTAACAGATGCTCTGCACTGCTCCTTGGACCATTTGGACTTCTACTAATGCTGCAGTACGTATTGTCCTATAATACTCGTCACTAGTTGGGGGTCTCTTCACTAAAGCAGATCTATCAGCTGCAGAACACTTGGGGTTGGACATGTTTGCTGCCTCATCTAGGAGTAACAAAACTTGTGGGTGGATAGAAAGGCACCACCACCCTTTATACCAGTTTGCTTTAGCCCTGGGAATTCATTTCCACTAAATGTTTTTTGGAGGTTTCTTTGTTAATGTCTGACAAGTGGCTGCTCTGATGCCTCTCAGCCCACAGCCCGATGCCTTGTGGCTTTCTTCCTGGCTGAGAAATGTCACCAAGGGAAATGAGCAGTTTTGTCTCCCCCTGCCAAGCATAAAGGGTGGGAAAGGGTCACACTGGCACATCTCTGCTTGAAAAATCAGGGGACACTACCTCCACCAAAAAGGGCCCCTGGGCAGTTACGTGACATTCAGCTTGAGAAAGGAAACCGGTTTGTCACCTCATTGCTTAACGGTGTGATCTCAAGTCAGAGCTGAGGTGTACCTATGGGCACAAGAGATAAGAGTAGATTATTAACACTCTACTCATCACGTTCTGCAGATATTCTAGTTATCAACCTCAGAATGTGCTACAACATTAAAAATGTAGAGGGATCCTCAGTTACATGAATACTAATTTATAGGTTCTCCTACTAAAGAAAAAAAATTATTTCTCCCTACTCATATTCCTGATTTCTGTTAGAAGCTACAATGGCTCCAAAGTAGACGAGAGCTATCATAATCCATGACCCCTTGGCCTAAGAACTGTGTATTCATGTAGGAAAGGTGTTCTTACCCAAAATAACTAAGCTATAGATGAAGTACATGTGAATACTTCTGTGTAACAAGATTGTATGTATATAATCTGCAAAATGTATTTTGGATGTAGTTGAGAATAGTAGTGTACATGATTCAAAGTAATCAGGTACGTTAAAACATACAGGAAGGGCACGGGAGAGACAAGGGAAGGTATTGATAAAGGCAGGAAAAAAGGAAAGAGAACAGATGTGGAGACAGCTGAAGGGATGACAGGTACAACAGGCAGGATCAGTTAGGACAAACCCAAATAGTTTATAAGGCAATGGAAAAATGTCTCTCTGGGCACTGTACCTTTGGTGTTTTTCCACAATGACGTTATAGTACTTTTTCTACTCCTAATGTAAATGAAACACTGAAGTTCTCCTGATTTACCCCCCCCCCCCC
>Ga0065711_1029214_pt1 | contig 37112 bp, 20 predicted proteins | sample Hoacrofraction12_FD_59098 | JGI IMG/M metagenome (GOLD analysis project Ga0065711, IMG submission 59098) | Hoatzin crop microbial communities from Cojedes, Venezuela - Epithelial fraction 12 v2 (version 2) | ecosystem: Host-associated > Birds > Digestive system > Esophagus > Crop | place...
TCCTGCCTCGGGCAAAGGCAAGCCCGTCCGTGGGATTGCTTTTGCTGAAGGACCTGGGAGTACCTGGTGGGTAATGCGGAAGGATGGGGAAGTCCGATGTGTACCTCATGGGGATTTGATTTTGGGTGACAATAGTCCATAAATAAATAAATTGTATAAAGTTAATTGTTAAATAACTCTGTCACTGTCTGTTATTGTTATAATTGTTATGTGTTGTACCAGTAGTATCGTACTAAGAATCATCCAGATTAAAGAAGGATGGACTTTTTGATGAAAACCTAGCAGAGCACAGTGATGATGGGACTGGACTTGGTTTTCAACAACTGGCACCCAGCAACTTCATCGAGATCGACGTCTCCAACCTGCAGACTGTGGGCACGGGCCACACCAGATATATCAGCCGTGAGCTCCGGATGCAGCAAGTGACTGCCCATCACCACACATCACCTCTCCTGCCACGGAAGACCATTATGACAGATGGAGCCCGAAGTCATGAATTAAATGAACTCAACGGACACTTTAGAGTGATGATCCATAGACTAAGGGAATGATACCTGGAGACAGGAGAAGTGGTGGTGATCTACTGGACAATGGGGGACCTGGGCATGACGTAGATGGTATGGAATAAGGGGTGGATAATGTCCTGGGTTCGGCCAGGACAGGGTTAATTTTCACCAGAATCCAGGAAGGGGCACAGCCAGGTGGGCCGACGCAACCCCAACCTGGCCAAACAGAGCAGGGTATTCCATACCGTGTGCCGTTGTGCTGGGTTCCGGTGGGGGGAGGGGGCGGCACAGTGGGAACTCACTCTCGGCTCGGGAGGGCACAGTGGCGGTGCGGTTCGAGAGAGCGGGCTCTGTTCTGCGGGTTTGTTTTGTGTATTCCCTTTTTCTGTATCGTTGTTCCTGTTCCTTTTGTTTGCTGTTCTGTTAAACTGCCCTTATCCCGACCCTCCGGTTTCTGCCTGATTCTTTCCATTTTCCTGCGCACCCTGGTGGGGGGAGGGACAGCCGCGTGTTGCTTTTGTTGACGGCGGCAGCGAAAACCAGAACAGTAGGTGACTAGATAACTTCTGTTTGAAATTATATCCTTCGGTGCTGCTGGAAAACAAAGGACTTCTTTTTCTTCAGCAAACGCATCCTTCCAATAATCAGACATGGAGAAACAGGAAATGAGAAATGTAGCCAGTTAGCCCAGATGAAATTGACATTTAGCCATCACAAATAAAAACGTAATCTTCATTTTCAAAAAGCAAAGTGGGAGGCAATGTAGTTCTACTCACAAATCCTGCTGTTATTTACTTGTATGTAAACTCCCAAGCATCTTTTTAATCCACATGACTTTACATCCAAGTATTAATTTTGGAGTCTGACTCAAAGTCAGTGGAAGGATCTATCTTGGTCCCTGCAGTAATATGTCTAAATGTGTAAATTTGAGTGGTTTTTAGAACCGTTGAAGAGTTGTCATTTCGATTTCTTGGGGTTTTTTTGAACTTATTAGAACTCATGAACACTGGGCTAGTTAATTGCATGCCTTCACATGGGTTTGGATGACTAATTTAGGAAAACTGATTTTACCAAAGATGGTACTTGTGGTAAAAAGGTGCTTTCAAACTTGAGAGCGCTCCAACTGTCACTGCACCTTTTGTACACCCGTCACTGAAGCATGCCATGGTCAGTAAGGCATTAAGTTAAAACTGTCATGGTCATTTACATATGGAGTGCAGTTAAATTGTTTGTTAATCTTTTGGCATCATGGTGTAGTGGAAAGAAGTGCAAGAACAGAGATTACTTTTTCACTTTGCAGTTGCTCACGTGACTCCAATATTTCATTTCAGACTGGAAAGAGTTTGCTTTCAAGAGGGCTGAGAAAATATTTTGTATTGTTAGGGAAAGGAGGAATGGTTTAGCCGTTTTGTGGTGAGTGTATTTTTAATGCTAGGATTAGAAGAATGTAAGAGGTTACAGAGACAATAACCTTTGTAGGTAGCTTATTTTCAAGGGAGAGGGGTTTAGCTCAGATGTACAGAGATACAGGTTGCTGAGGGAGGATGTTCTTCTGATGAAGATGTGTACCTTCTCTTGTGGACGCACTTACTCCTTTTGCTTCAAGGGAGGGGAAAGAAGGCGTACTACTAGGGAGGAATGACAGGATCACAAAACACCAATTTTGTATTGCGTCAAGTAGAAGCGCACAGCAACAGTGCAATTTTGTCTATGAGTTCTTGGCAAGAAAATAATAACTGTAATTATAAACTCTTCTAAAATTATTCAGATACCTAGAAGGTCAAAACTGGGTTACTACAGGAATGAGTGATGACAGGAGACACCAGCCTACAGTCCTGAGCTACACTGTGTCACAAGGAAGTGATAAACTGCAGTTACATGTCTATCTTATTTTTTCTTTTCATGCAACACAAAGTCCTCTCAGAAGCTGCTACTTGAAAGTTTTTAGCGAGAAACATTATTTAAACTGCCTGGGAATCTAATTCTCTATTGTTCCTCATCTTTGTGTTGGTTACAGTGCTCAATCAAAAAGATCAAGAAGCACAAGAAGAGCAGTAGCATAATAGAAAAGTCTGCCTTGAGACACTGAATCTTTTGTGGCGCTGTGCTGATTTAGTATCTTCCTGAGCCCTATGCAACCTTAAAATGGAGTTAGCCTCTATAAGTTTATTTAATGCACAGAAAAGTAGATGTGCTTTTTGACTTCACAAAATGGTACTTATTTTAATCTAAATGCAATATGGGTGTTCTTTTCACCACTAATTATGTGAAACCTGGTAGTTTGCCAGAATAATAATATTTGTCACTTCTGATCAGTGTTCTATCGTAAAACAACTCATTCAAATGCTTACAAAGAAAAGACACTATAAAATAGATTACAACATATTTTAGAAGAAAATTATACGGAAGAAGTATTAAAATCTGCAAATACAGGAAAAAAACTAATAATATAAAGCTATTATAAAGCAAAAGATAATTCATTTGAACTATACAATGCAATGCAACTTTAAAATGCATACTGACCAGATGTCGAGGTTTGCTAAAATATCTTGCTGTTACATTCCAGTACCTTTCCTCAAGCTGAGATTTGACTTAGATAAATTAAAATTCACACATATCCCATTCAATTTTATATTGGTATAGTTTTAATCTATAACTAAAGAACAGAAAAACCTCCATAGCTGGGTTAACTGTCTACTAACATATCCAACAGGTTCTCACTTGGTCCCTCTTAGTTGCACATGGATACCCATCTGTGACATTTCCTTTAATCTTTGCCAAATTTCAAGAAAAAATCTTTAATATGAGCCAGAATGGCAAAGTTTGTTATGCTATGAGAACAAGAAACATCTTTATAGATTAGTTGGCTTTAATTGGTTCTACTTTTATTTTTCTTAGAAGCAGCCCAACAATCCGGAGTGATAAAGAGTATTTTGAGTTCATCTGAGTGTAATATGATGACTTAGAGCGGTAAATGATTGTGAGCTTGGTTTGGTTTGGGGGGAGTGTGTTTAAGTCAAAATCATCTTCTATACTGTAAACAAAGTGACAAATTCAAACCAGGAGTCTGATGGGTACTTCCTTATAAATAATGGCAAAGGATGTTGAGGAGAGCATTAATTAGGCATTTAGGGAAGCTGACTAGCAGAGAAGAGTGGTGTGTTTATAGAGTGGGACAGGGCCTTTTTCTCAGTGTACTGTATCACCTGCACAACCGAAAGGAAGAAGAACAGGAATGTCGAAACTATATCATGGGGGGTTTATTTCCATGAGTTCACCACCAAGATATTTTTACAGTAGTGCAATGCCAATTACTTCTGATTCACAGAGATCAGAATTACCCCTGTGTTTTCTATTAGGAGCATATTATTATTATTTTCTTACAATAGAAGCTGCTCTAATGCCGCTAAAATGTAAGACCAGATGCAATGCTATATTCCACAGTTAAATCCAATTGACACATACCACTACAGGTATCTTCTTGCAGTTACCAGAGGGCCTTACAGCAACCCCATTTGCTGTGGTCTGAGAAGTAGGAGCACTGACAAACAAAGAGGCAGAATATTGGCTTTCATTATATTTCCAATAGGCTCAATTGTCAAGGAACCTTCTTTTTCGCTCTAAATCTTCATCACAGTCAGATCTAATTTTGATGCCCTTTTGCTCATCTAAGAGGCAGAGTGATTGACCTAGGACTGGGAGAAAAGGACTGCTGAGAATGCTTTCCCTCTTGTCATTTCTGTGGTATCTTACAGCACTGGTGTTTTCCCTTCACAAAGTGAAGGGAATGAAAAGGAAAGGACAACAGTCTCAGCCATATTTTTGATATATAACCCCTCTTGTCTCATCTGGGCTGTGCAGGTTTGTGATACAGTGATAGATGGGATCTGCCACTCCTATGTGATGTCTGAATAGGTCAGCTGTTTGTGAGCTCTCATGTATCTGCAGTAGCAGTGCAGATGGACAAAGGGAGGCTTTTGGTTTTGGAGCAGAAGCATGTCACTCTGATTATGCTTTGCAGTGGCTAAACCAGCATCACTCAAAGAGCTTTCTCCTCAACCCTGCTACCTTCTCCCTGAATAAGTCCTCAGAACATCTGAGGTCATTTTCATCATGGCCTCTTTGTTCCCTTAGTTCTCGCCTATCTCCTTACCTTTAGAATAGCATATGCAGAGAGAAACCTCTCAAAACTCTTCCTATGAACATAACACCCTTTTGTTTCAGATTACTCGTCAAATTTTAACTATTTGATGAAACTTACAGTAGTGTTAGTAAATACCCCATTGCTTTCATAGAACATAAAAATAGGAGGGCATTCTTCACACAGTTGAATAAAGTTATTTTGTCTGAATGAATTGCAGTTATGATACAGAAATATGATTTGTATTCCTACTATACATCAGTAAAACCAAATTTGTTTCTTACCTAGGTAGAAGAATTGAGAATACAGTGTAGCCTGGTACTTTTATTATTTCTTTTCTTTGCCTTTATATACATGACCCTTGCTTATATTGTGATAAATATAGGATTATAAGCTCTTTGAGGCAACCACTGCATCTTTTTACTTCTGTGAGAAACTTCGCAGCCTAGGGAGTACTCAGGTAAGAAGTTAAGTCATCCTCACAGAACATAATCAAGATTTTATGGTCTAAGGATTCTTACATGAAAAAAAGAAAACAAAACCTATAGATGGTGCCTTAATTTAGTAATTGATGGAGTGAACCCAGGTGTACCAGTCAGGCTGCAAAAAGACTAAGCATTAGGCCTGAAAAGATTGTACTCTGAAGTGTCAATATGGGGAAGATTTCATTTATTGTCCTTTTGGCATTGTTTAAATACTTACCTAATCTTTATGGAGTTTCTTTGCCTTATTGAACAGTGCATTCTTGAATGTGAAAGGGAAAAGTGTGAATAATGAAAAAGCTTCCTCACATTTCTGTTTCAGCTGCAACCCAATCAGGAAATACAGCTTCTTCATAGGCATGGCAAACACCCATCCATGTTCTTTAAGGAAAAAAAAAAAGGCATTTTCATGTTATACTTGCTGGAAGAAGTCAGTCCAGTTTTGTAACAGTGTCAGTGGGTAAACATCCTATCATAGACGTACACAGATATGTGCAAACCTGTTCATTTCATCTGTAATTGAAATTCTTAAATATGCCACTTGTCACTAAGCGGCTTTGCTAAACTCCCCAGACTGACTCTGGAATTAGCACAGTTGACCCTTCTGTACTTAGCTGCTTGCATACTAACTACATGATCGATTTGCTTTTATTGTAATGCTTAAAAATGTGTTGTCCAGCTGCAACATACTCTTATGCTTAGTCTTTCATGAATAATTAGCGATCAAAAAGGAAAGGTAGTTTTTTTTTTAAAGTAACTTCCCCAACTCCCATTAATCATCTGTGATTAGCTGCAAAATCCCCTGGGCTACTGTCATTCTTAGAAGCTCTACTTAGTATCACCTGGCCAGTTCTTACCTGCTGAGCACGCCAGTTATAGGATTGATGTAGCCATTGTAAAAAATCTTGATCTGCTTTTTGTATTGAACTTTAATTCACAGAGTGCATATACACATGGACAGACAAAGAATCTCGCTATATTACAGAAATTTAAGATGCAACAACCAAGGCATAAGATGCCAATACAATAATAATTATCTCATGGCACTTTACATCTTATAAGTGTTGTACAAACATTAATTATGTGATCTACATAACTCCTTTGCAAGATAGGTAATTATGAGTTATTATTCCAGTTTCACACCCAGGGAGAGTCAGACATGCAAATCCCTGATCCTGCAGTGTTCTTAGAACCAGCAGATCAACTGCAGCAGGGATTAAAGGAACATGTCACTTTTGCGAAGCCCTTAATAGTTCACCAGATCTGCACTCAAGTGTTTATTAAATGGCGATGTTTAATAAAGGAATATTCACCACCCTGAATCTCCAGTTAAGAGCAAGATGATGTCTGCAATTGCTCAGCACGGGTGGCTGTTTCTGTTAGACCCTTAAATATGAACACACCTCTTGTGACAATCCTAAATTGCCAGGAATTAACTTCATGTCAAAATGTGAACTCATAAGTTCCTGTCACTGTCTTGGTGCGGGCACAGAGCTCTGCCATCCACTCCTCAGCACTACCTCAAACCTCTTCTCTTCTCTGCACTCCTGCATACCAACAACAGACCAGAGAAGCAAAAAATACCCTAGATACTAGACTTTTTTGAGGGAAATTAGTTCATGTTCCCAGGACTGGCAATAATTCTGACTACACTGCAGTCCTGGTTTCGACTGGGAAACAGTTAATTGTCCTCCTAGTAGCTGCTGTGTTTTGCATTTAGTATGAGAAGAATGCTGATAACACTGATGTTTACAGTTGTTGCTATGAAATCAAGGACTTTCTCCTGTTTTTCATATTCAGCTAATGAGCAGGTGTGCAGGAGCTGGGAGGAAGCATATGTAGGCAGCCAGCCCACGCTGGCCAGTGGAAATATTTTATACTATGGACGTCATGCTCAGTTTATGGATGAGGGTTGACCAGGGGGCGGGGATCTTGCTTTTATTTCCGGGAGTTGGAATTCTCTCTTGTTTGGGAGTTCAAAATTTGCCAAGAGTTCAGTCTTTTTCAGGAGTTTTATGAAATTTGCAAAATCCGCAGGTTCAGGGTTCCATGATTGCTGCTCAGGGACTGACTGTTACTCGGTCATTGGATGGCAGGAATATTGTGTTGTGTATAGTTTCTTTTGCATATTAATTATTATCGTCATTATTATCATTAGTAGTATTAGTATTTACATTGTTGTCTTCTTAAATTGTCTTTATCTCCGTTTTACCTTTTGTCCATTTCTCCTCCCCATCCTGTTGGGGTAAAGGGGAGGGGTGAGTGAACGGCTGTCTAGTGCTGAGTTGCCAGCTGCTGGGTTAAACCACAACAGCTGCTTATAGGAAGCTTAGAGATGGCTTAAGATTTCAACAGTTGAGAAGTATGAGAATCATAGAATCATAGAAACATTTAGGTTGGAGAAGGCCTGGAGATCATCAAGTCCAAACACAAACCTAACACTGCCAAGTCTACCACCAAACCATGTGCCCAGGTGCCACATCTACATGTCCTTTAAATACCTCAAGAGAATCACACTTCAGAGAATATGAAACTTAATTATTTTTTAATTAAATATTTAGTCATCTCCAGGGTAGCTTAAATCTCAAATAAAAATCAATTTAAATATAAATAATAACAGATTAATAATAACGACTGAGGTATAATGACATAGGTATCCATGTGGACTGACATGATATACACACTGGACATGCACATAGCTGTCCTGGTAGATTTTTACAGCTTGAATAGAGTCTTCACTGCTAAAACATTATGGTTACTTCAGACATGCTTCCCTATGCTAAAGTCATATCTTTCCAGAAATATGTAGATAGCTTTGGGGTAAATTGATGGAATCGCAGAATCAAAGAACCATAGAATCACAGGTTGGAAAAGACCTCTAAGATTATCAAGTGCAACCATTCCCTAATACCACCATGCCTACTAAACCATGTCCTGAAGTGCAACATCTGCACGTTTTTTGAACACCTCCAGGGACAGTGACTCCACCACCTCCCTGGGTAGCCTGTTCCAATGACTGACTGCTCTTTCAGGAAAGAAATTTTTTCTAATTTCCTTGCTATGGAGTGTGTCGATGGTGTTTCAGTCACCTCTGGAACTGCAAGGAGGTTGCTGCCCTCCCTTTACAGAGACTCTACAGAGAAAACATTCACAACCTCACACTCTGCAGGAAGAATTCGCCAAGTCTACTGGCTTCAGCTTAGAGAAAATAATACCTTTCAAAAAGGATGGAAAATCTAAGCAGTGAATACATCAATCAACAGCAAGACCCAAAGTTTTCAGTCAAGAAAGGTTTGGATGTCTACATTTTCTGACTATACCTCCTGATCTAACACAATGCACTGCTACCATTCCCCAACCTTGTTTTACCAGAGCAAAGAAGGCTTTCTTCTTTTTTTAACAACCTACTTTTATTTTAAATTATTCTTTTGAAAGCCAAACTTTTTATAGTTATTTTTTTTAATTAAAAGAAAACTAAAGAATATTTTTATATTTACATTGTGTTAGGGACCCCAAAGAATCCCAGAATACAATCTAATTTTAAATCAAATTATTCTTTTGAAAGCCTAACTTTTTGTAGGTTTTTTTATGACAAGAAAGCTAAATAATATTTTTATATTTACTTTGTGATAGGGACCCCAAAGAGTCCTAGAATATTTGAATGGCATACTGGCATGATCTCTCCAGGCATGGTTTCTTACACCAACACAGATAAACACCATCTACAAAGATAAAGATACTGTCAGCTGGTAAAAAGAAAGCAAGTGAAAGTAGTGAAGGAGCCAGAATGTACTTCCTTCACTTTGAATTTGGCCTGAATACAGAAACATCTTACTTTTTACAAAAAAATAGGTTAGTATTTTGTTTCAAGTTTGATCTATTCCAGGCACTGCCTTTGCAAAAGGCAGTCAGCCCACAGACTAACCCAGTGCAGAGCTTTTGGCTGCAAGCTGAAGTTCACAGAAAGGGCATGTTTTGATTTTATAGATTCTATTTTTGTAAGGGCATTTTGGGGAGCAGCAACCTGGCATTTTTAGCAATTTAAATGTGAAATAAAATTATTATACTTAGTGTCCATTTGCCCACATTAAATTTTCATAGTGCAAGCGTTTTCCATACTGAGCATGAAGGTAGAGACACTTAAGCAAGTTCTTCACGCTAACCAAAATCTGAAAAGTATGGTACACACCCTGCTGACAAATAGCATATTTTCGTAAAGCATTTGTTCTCTTTCATGTAAACATAAATCTTACAATTTAATGTTAGTGCTAGAATTTTGTAGTCTTGATTGGGGTTATTTTACTTTACAGAGAGAATTTTATTTTTTTGATGCACTGTAAAATACATTCAACTGCTCAGTACTACCAATTGTAGAGATTTAGAAGCTAAGTTTTAGGCATTTCTCTTTTCAGAGATTTTTTAATAAGAATACTTGAGTCTAAGAAAATGTTTTTTAGCAAGATTTCCATATCTGCTAAGGCAGACAACACTTGTGCTGCAACTGAGTTACAAGCCATGCTCCTATTAACCCTGCAGAAGAAAGTTAAGAGATGAAACCTATACAGGGCTTTCATACTCACATTTTAGCTACCTGTGCCTACTAAGGGGGAACTCAAATGAGGATACCTTGGCTCCACAGCCAGCCACTGCAGACAGTTGGGCATCTGAGATGCTAATAGTGTCTCTGAGCAGCAGATCAATTGAAATCTCATTTCCTACAGGTCGGTGCATAGCTTCTCATTAACAGATTCTCTTCTGTCTAAAAGTTTGGAAACTCCTGATGGATCTAAAACATTCATAAAGTCTCTCGTGTAGTCTTCCCAGTGCCTGAGAAATTTAGGATTGTTTCTGCAGCTTTGCTAGAGCTTATTAGCAGGATATCTCTCATGTTACCTTCTATGTATGCTTGTGAAACTTAGAGTGCTTAAGACTTTGGAGACCTCTGCTCTGCCCAATGTTAAAAAGGACTCAATGAGCAGGTTCTAGTGTCACTGTAGGAAGAAGGTAGTAGAAAGGTGCAAGGACAAATCTTGGTCAAAATCTGCTTTGTCAGTAAAATGTGCTAAAGAATGAACATCCAAACAATTACATTCATTATGAAGGGACATTCATTACCTTCATTACTAAGAGACATTCTCAGGGGTGTGAAGGGAAAGAGTGCTGCTCTCTTCATTATATCTTCACATTATATCAGACTGGCTGTGAAGGCAGCTTTCAGACCATCCTTGTGTCCTGCTCAAGCAGGAAAATGACTTGATGACCAAGAAAACACTCTGCTTTTCTGCATCTGTCACTGCGTGTGGGTGAGTCACATTGCCCAGGTTCCCCAGATATCTCTTCTCTCTCTTTTCCACTAACACACATGCACTGGAGTTGAAATAAACCACTCAGGATGCTCTCTGACTGTGAACAAATAGTAAGGGCAGGCAGCAGGAGATTTGGCCCTATTAATTTCTCAGGCACACACAGAGCAGGGCTTGACCATTTTAGATGTTCTTGATGTCTTTTCTTCCAACCTTTAATGCAAAAACTTGCAATTCAGAGGGCTTAGGCAAAATTCTTTCTAGTGTCTGACAAGATTCAAACTCACATTTCCCCGGAGGAGTAGATTTGTCTACCTGCAGGCAAATCTGCATTTCCACTGACAAAAGACTTGGCCACATTTAACTTGTTTGCTAAAATATCAGGACTACATTCAGGTAAGTCGTTGTCTCAATAATTGGGTGTTAACCTTTGGAGAGAACTTCAGTCTAGAACAAAACTTCAGGAGTGTCTCCTACATTTGGGTATTCTCAGAAATGAGTTTTGTTTATTCCACAGTAACTTCGTACTTACATGCTAACAGGACAGAAATAGATTGAAGGAAAAAGAGAGCAGCCATCCTTTAAACTCATTAGAATGAAGCAGTGAACATTTTTAGTATGATCTCTGTTGACCCAAATCCATAAAATCTCCATCTTATTTAAAATAAAATTAGATAAAAATAATTTATGCATAGTTTTACTCATAACATGCCTGTTCTCATCTCTTACCAATAAGAACTGAGCCAGTGGGGTTTGAAAACTTATTTAGAAATATTTGTTTGTAACAAATTGCTTTGTTATATGAATGCTGTCCAGTGCTGATACAGATTAAATAAACCTGGTGGTTTTAGTCAATGGCAGTAGGAATGAGACACACACCCTCCCAGCCTCAAGTCCTACAAGAAGTAGAGAAGCCTGTTATTGGACATAAGACATCAAAAGTATCATTCGCTGTCTGGATCTCCACAACAAGCAGAGTATTTATGTACTGCTTAGTTTTCACTCAGCATCTCAGGAAACTGTTAGTTGAATAAAAGCACTTCTATTGCTAAGACTTAAGACACTATTGCATATATAGCTTGGCTTTTCCCTGTCTTTGGAGGACCATTCTAATGGGAAAGCTTGAAGCAAAAGAAAATCAGACCATGATTAAAATAAGAGTAGCATTCTATACTGTCAAGAAATATTTATACCTTTACAAAGTGATGATGAATGTACATAAAGGAAAATGTGCAAAACGTGAGAAATTACTAATCAATCTTTTCAGAAGGTATTTTACTATGTGGGAAACTGAAGGAATGGTGAATTTTGGTTTATCTGCCAAGCACGTTTTCGTTGACTCTCCAGATGAAGGTACAATGAACAGAACATCAGTGAATAGGGAACTGCCGCTTCATTAAGATACCTAAATAAATTTGCACTACCTAATATGACTAAATCGTATTGTACACAGATACTTCATGACACTGAATATTTACACAGGATCTTGGGACTTGCACAGAATCCTGTACTACTGTGAAGCCCTTTTATGAGCCAAATAAATCCAAGCCAGATAAGTTAATGAAACCTCCTTACAGGTACTCTCATTTTTTTGGACAGAAGTCATAGTTCACAAGATTCAAGGCACAATATTACAGAATAAAAGCTCAGAATATACCCTGAAACAAATTTCATATTTTTCAAACTATTATTTTTCTAATAGGTGTATAGCACTTGGTGGAAAAGGAACATGTTATAAAGCAGAAATAATATCTTATCTCTGATCTTGATTTGTCTCCACCTTTTATCATCTTCTGATATTTGGTAGATATGAATAAGGATCTGCATCTCACAACCCTTTTTGAATGCCTATTCAAGTACTCTTTTCTTTTTGACTTCAGATTTGTACTCTGCTGCAATAAGCCATATAACATGTCTCCTAGAGCTGAAGAATACAAAAAAGTTAAAGAGCAAAAGGCAATTATTTAAATTTATTTTTTTTTATATACATTGCAGCCACTAAGGAAAAAAATGAAGACATGAAAAAAAGTGACAAAAAGAAGAAAGATAAGAGAGACAGAGAAAAAGAGCAGTCTTAGAATATGAAAAATGCTGTATTAAAGTCTCTCATTCTTTTTATTCCCTCAGAAGTTTCTTTCTTCTCTCCTGCAGTGTAAGTGCTAAAATAGTACTAACAGCCCCATTGTTTCTCTGTACCCTATTAACAATGGTTTATTGATCGGGGATCACACAAAGGCATTCATTAGCTGAACTAAGTAATCACTTTGGGTTTTGACTCAAAAAAACCCTAGAACTATTCATTTCTGTTTAATTACCATGAATAGCTCTTTTAGAGTTTACTTATAATGAATACCTCTTCCGCTGAAGTGTCATTGATCACAAATTTACACTGTTGCCTAACTGATTCGACATGACAAATGTCACAGACCAGACTCTCAAAGCTGTTGCTTTTGCATATGTACAGCAAAATCAATTTATAAGGCAATCCACACTACATGTGTAGAGAAGTAGTTATTAACACAGTATTATAAAAAAGTCAATCCTTTCAAGAGGATTCACTCTTCATGAGCAGAAGTATGCAACTTCACTAACTTAAAAAAGGTGCACTGACTTCTTTCCCTTCCTCCTGCTGTATTACCTCTTTCCTAATCTTGCATCTCCACAGTGAATGTCATGAAAACTAATTGATCCATTTCAGTTTAGGAGAAAATACCGCCAATTGATGTTTTAGCTGTCTTTTTAACAATGTTAAATGGTTGGAAACTGTTGAAGTGAAAGACTTTTACTGCTTGCTGCAAGTGAATAGTGTAAACGGTATTGATCTGCTATGAAGGCTTTACAGTAGACAAACATTCAGCACATTATTTAAAGTGTAAATACCTATTTGATTTATTTTTGGCTTTTATCCAGACATTTATAAGATGGCTATTCCCTCATTCACAAAGCTTTCTTTAAAAATACAAATGGCATTCAGACCTCTCTTACAAATGGAGTTGTTCCTGTTTTCATCAATAAAAGCTGAAATCCTCTAGGGGAGAAAAAGAAATAAAGCGGAGGAGGGAGGTTTGACGCTCCTGTTAGTGATGAAACTGAAAACTGAGCATCAAGAAGAGGAAGTGAGAAAAGACTCACAGCTTCAAAGTTGGAGCCAGATGCCAGAAGGCAAAGCTAGAGATACTAGAAGGTACAGCCTTGTATCTTCAAGTCTGCTACATCTTTTTTGGTAATATTCATCTAGAAACTCTTAAAGGGACAATCCAGAGATCACAAACCTGAAACAATGAGAGCTAAAGGAACCCCAGGGACTGGGATTGTGACATGGAGAAAAAATCAGCGTGCCTGATTTTTCACATATATGGATATGAAGGACTATTCCTTCCTCTTCTGTCGCGACTTCTTCAATGCTTTCCAGAGAAAGGAGAGGTTTGGTTGCTTGTATTTTGATACTGCATTTAATTTCTTTATTAATAAATCTGTAGAAACAAAAAAGCAGAAAATGCTGTTAGTGATTGTATGATTAGTTTGTATTATTTTATTCTTTTATTTGCATAATCTAGTTATGGAGTGATTCACTGGCCCCAACCATTAAGTCAATCCATCAAAGATATTTTTTTCTTAACTGTTTGTGATTGTGGACTGCAGACTGCAGAGCAAAGTACTTTGAACTCCTTCACAGAGGCACACCATGATCAGATCTAGCTTCAGCTAGTGTGACAGAAAAAAGACGAAGGCTTATTTCTCCTCTCAGAGCAAGTCAAAGTGTGCCTCAATGCACCTAGTGCAGAAGACGAGATCTGTACAATATTTCAATGTAAACTGACAATAAAAGAGATGAATTAGCATAACTGAGTGCTTCACTTATGAAGATTAAATAGCCTTTTACTGCAGATGTTTGCCAAGGAAAATGCTCCCTAGTGGAAGACTATAAGCAGTTAAGATAGATTTGATGAGGATTTTAATTGCTGTTATGCAATTGGTAATGGAAATTTTTTATTAAATGCTATGCAAAAGCCAATCGATATTTTGAAGAAAAAAGCCCTTGGTTGCACAATGCTTGGACATTTTGCTAGCAGTATTTCAGGCAGTAAGGATGTACTTTCTTAATTTTTGTTCCCATTTCTTCTTTCTGACTTTTAGAAACAATTTCCTTAAGAATGCCAAGTCACATTTCAATGAGGTAATAGCAACTGCCTAGACGAAAAAAAAGTGACACACATCATCTATTCTTCCTGAATGCAGCTGAAAAAAAACCCTGTGATGTGGACACATGCCTATCTCCCTCTTCAGAAGTGACTAAGTAGTTTGAGCGCTTCTTTCAGGAAGGACACAAATAGGTTAATCTAACTTGCTCACAGGATGGTAACTTGCTTTGCACAGGAAAGAGCTAAGAGCAACGCTATAGGGTGTTACAGGTTTTTTTCAATCCCTCCTCTACAAGCTGTTCCATTTTGCATGCAACTATTAAATATTCACCACCTCGCTCACCAGAAGGGTAAAGGGAGGGAACATAGCTGCATAACATAATGGCTAGCTCTAAGAGACCTGGCTTTCTTGCTCCAATGGATACTTCAATTCCCTGCTCCAGTTGGTTCAGGAGCTGGGACCCATGTCTTCTTCCTCCCAAGTGAATGCAGTACCAGACTATAACACCATGCTTAGCTTCTCCTCTGGAATATTTATTTTCTGGACCTTGCAAGGTGCAAGAACAACATTTGATTAGTAGAGCACTCACAGCAGAGGTGCATATTCAACTCTTTTTTCCCTGCCTGCTGATGTCTCTGAAGCCAAAGAAAGGATCCTGCTGTGCTATCTGCCCAAGGACTGTAGATACTGAAGTACCAAGAATACAAAGAAAAGGACGGTACTCTCTTGGTCACACCTAGAATGCCTTTGTCTGAGCTCAGCGATGTGCTCTCCAAAAATTTGCCTTAAATTATATGTGTGAGGTACAATCTATGTGTAAAAGAGGAGAGAAAATGTTCAGCTCTGCCATTAGCTAGGCATGCCCCATAAGCACTGGGGCACTGAAGAGGTATAAACTCTGTTGGGGTTGAGCTGCCTGTAATCAGGGCATATAATTTAAAGAAAACTCCAGAAGAGCTACTGCACATTAGATAAGCCTCGACAACAAAATATGAGATAGAAACTATGTTTACTGAAATTACATCAGGCTGGCTGTTTTGGGGCTAAAAAATATAATTTTAAACCTGAAAACATATTGGAACCAAACAGACAATTCAGCGATTCTTCTTCTAAGGTGGACACTTTCTTGGTAGGCAGCCCTAATTGCTGCAATAGCTTTTAGGTGTTCTAATGCACTCAAGTGAATTATGCACCACACTCCTTCTGAATGACATAGCCATTTCTGAGTCCATTAATATGGAAGATTTCAGCCAAATGCTTTTAAACGATAGCTTCTCTTTATTTGTAATTTCAGACTCTATTGATTTCCTTCTGTTCCCTTCATTATGATTTCAATTGATTACCTTGGCAACTGCAATAACAATGATTGCACTTGACACTGTCTGAGACTCTCGAGATGGTATTTGAATAGGAATGGTATAATTTGGGGAAAAATGCCTACAAGAACCTGCCATTAACAGTACATTTACACTTTACTTTTATTGACTTCCCTCTCTTTCAAACAGGCCCTTGTCAGGGAATCTGTTGCTAGATATCGGGTAGGATTTCGGTGACTCCTTGAAGTAAAAGATTCTTATTAACAAAGAAAGCAGATTTTATACTAGTGAGCTTTTTTCAGCACTGTGACAGTTCAGGGAAACCTCCCACTCTAGATGAGATTTTTGTTCCCTTGGTAGCACGGCAACCAAGTTTTTGTAAACAGTGTTTCTGGCCAAGGCTTTCTTTTACTAACTGTATTATGTCCTTGCACACAGAAGACTTTCAAGTACAAAGACATTAGTTCGGATTAAAAGTTGAAATGGCTTTATTCAGTTTCATTGCAGTTTATACCTTATGAAGGAGCAATGGCATGTGCTTTTCTTAGGGGAAAAATATCTATTTAGCTTTTTTGGCATTTGTATTTTTAAGTTTATACATACACCTTTTAGTTTCTTTAAGAACTGTCCTCAATGTAGCAGTGTCCTTCGTGTGGAAATAACATTATACGGGAGGTCTCGTCTTCTTCTTCAAGATATGCCAGAACTGTATCTATGTCAGATCAAATACTACAGGAAAGAGACTTTAAAGCCAAAGAAGGACATCCTTCTTCATAAACTAAAAAAAGTAAGTCACATTTATGAATACAATATTAGAAAGACACTGCATCAGTTTACTGTTTGTCAATGTGTCCCTGACCTTTGATACAGATTTTATTCCACACCATCAACAGTATCTTCTTTTTAAAGATACCCTCTATGAATGTCAGTCATTTGGCACTTTATATAATAATAGCATTCCCATTTCTAAACTTACTATTTCAAATTCCAAAAGAAAGTAAGGCCAACCTGGAAAACGGACCTTTTTTCTTAAAAGCTAGGGAATTGGATGTGATACATAGCAAAGGAGTAATTCTAGCCATCTGCCCTTCTGTTATCAATTATGCACTTGCAGTGAAAAGCAGTGCGCTTTGTCCCCAGCTACTACTTTATATAGAAGCTGCATAATTACAATTAGTGACTATTGGTAGCTTGAAGTTATAGGTTAGGAGAGGAATACTGGAAGTTGGACACGATCATTTTCTTCAACATTATAGCCCCCTTCTACCATCTGACCAGCAGATTCAAGTACAATGAGAATCAAGAAAAGAGTAATGAATATTGCATGCTGTCACTGTACTCCCTACTGAGAATATTTATCCATAGTTATCCATATCACAAATGAAAGTGAACCTTTCCTTTTATCTTTTGCCCTGATATACTCAGTGAGGTAAGAAACTCCTGGGTAGCCCAAGTCAGCCTTTGATCAGACTTTATAGACATGAACTTCAAATATGCAGAAATTTTCAAAAGTGATTCAGTCTGTTACTATATCTCTGGTGTCATTCAAGGCAAGACAAATTTTACCCCAGCTCACATGAAAACAGCTTTAGATACTGTGTTCAATGAGCTTCTGAAAATTTCTGGTTCAATCTGATAAAACTGGCCCAAGAAGACAATAAATAAAGAGCCTTTGTATTGTTCTATATAGATGTTTTACTTGATTCATAAAGAGACTTGAGAAGAAAATTTGTTTTGTAAAATGCCGTCTTGTCTTCCAACCTGTAGCCAGATGTTACAGCCAAATGAAGGAAAACTGGTGACATCAGTAACTGGGTAGGCAGACTTCAAAAAAGGTAAGGTCTTCTGGAGAATAATTAGAAAACAAATACATCACAGACTACACTACAATAGAATACTGTACAGAGTGATATAATCATCTAACAGGAAAATTACAAGTAATGTGAAAAGAGTTATGTTGCGTAGACATCCAACTTTTATAAGTCATTGACTTAAGAATCCTAGAGGAGTGCTCAGCCACACAGCCTGAGATAATCCAGTGTTGATCAGAAGAACTCTTTTCTGAACAAAAGAGAGGGAAAGCTAGCTGAAAACCTGTAAGTTCCTTAGGAAGAAAGAGGGAGGTAGATTAAGAGATAAAGTGAGAGAGAAGGATTTCATGGTAACCTCTTCTACATGTGGATGCAGTATGTCATTGTCACTCTCAACTAAAGCGATGCGAAGGAAAGCACTAAACTGAGGTGCCTTAAAGAAATGGTGTTAGTGAAGCCCAAAAGAAATGAAATGGTGATAATGACTATCATGAGCAATTCAAGTTTAGACTAGATAGACATTAAATATTAACTAATTTGCTTAGCTGGATGGAAATTTCCTAAAGTTCACATGGTCTTACTTCTTTTGAACAGTTATCACTGCGAAGTAACTGGAGTTGAACCCTCAATTTTCACCTCTCTGACGAACAAGAAACCTGGAGGTACCGTAATTTGAACCACCTGATCAAGTGTAGGCAATGATACCTTCTCTTAGCACAGTTTATCAGCAGCCATTGCAGCTGCTTGCTCTTTAAAATACAGCTTTATGTTGTTTAGATATTGTGAGGGCATGTAGAAGGAGAGTGTCTGCTCCTTTAACAGCATCTGGTCAAGGATCTTTTTGAATGCAAAAAGAGGCTAATAAGGAAAGGAGCAAGTCACAAACAGGAACATACAGGGACACAAATCTAACTGGCAAGGGAGACAGTGAGGAAAATCAAGCCTAGTCACTCACACTAATTGATACTGACACTTAAGAGCATATGAACATTTATTCCATTCTGATCAGGAACCTGGTCAATTGGGAAACTGAGGTAAGAAGGGGGAAGCCAGAAACAAAATTTACAGGGACACCCTAACCGAACAAACATGGAGACAATGACAAAAAACAACCTCATCTGTCATAACAACTGATGGCTATCAAGAAACTGCAGGTGCCCCTTCTCGGGGGGGAATCAAGATCAGCCTGGACTTTGGAACTGATATGATGGTAAACCAGGGGAGATCCTGGATACTGGGCTTGGAGCAGTGAGGGAACTGGTAGAGCTGTACAAACCCAAGAAGGAATGTGTGGAGGAGGGGGAGCCATGAGTACAAAGAGCAGGAATTAGGCAGAAAAGGAGTATAAAAGGAGGTGGTAGCATGGAAAACAGGGCCAGTCAATATGCTTGTCTAGCTGAGCCCTGTGCCTGATCACTGCGGTCTGTCCTATCTTCTTGTGTCTTCTTACTAAAACCTTTCTTAGCTATCTCTCTGTAAAACATCATGCTACAACCTGTGTATATGCATGTTGCAAGGACTAAGTGCCAGCTACTGGTGAGACCTTTGTGTGTGAGTGAAATTTGGGGCAAAGCACAGGGGTCAGGCTGGGGGTGTAGGTGACTCTGGCCTGTGGTATCAGCTACTGGAGTGAGTGAAGTCTCAGTACCAAGGACTGGAGCAAGTGGGAGTCTTCAACCTCCAGTCACTGAGGCAGGAATGGTGTGTGCCCCAAAAATGAGCCGTAGGGGAACTGGCATGAGTGAGGCAATTGAGGGGCTCAGTGCTGGCAGCTGGAGCAGAACTGCTGGTCACAGCCCATGTACCTGGTGCCAGCTGCTGGATGTCAAGTACCTGTATGTTCCCTAAACCCAGTGAGTGTGAGGGACATGTGTGTATCCACCAGCAAACTTCAAAATGGACTAGACAGCCAGGGGGACTTGTGAGTGTGGGGTGCCTATAGGACAAAGGTGTGAATGCTGTGTGTTTCCTAGTGAGCATCAAGCTGGACCAGCCAGTGATCAAAGGGCCCTAGAAGTGTGTAATCAGCGATCTGCAAATGTGCATGTGCTTGTGAACCTGAAGACCATCGTGTGTGTGCTACACTGATGATCTTCTGCCTCTGCCAGCCCAAGAGGAGAAGACAACTCGCCTGTTTGTGCTTGTGTTTTATGTGAGTTCTGTCAGTGGGTGCTGTTGAAGGCAACGACTTGTCTGTGGCAGCCTGTGTGACCAGCCATGTCGGTGTCCTGTGTGCCTCTGTGTGTGTGTCCACATCTGTGATGACGTGTCTGTCCCTGGGATATGTGCTTAGCTTCACCATGGGCTGAACCAGAAGTTGGGAAGGTGGCAGCTGCATCGCTCAGCCTGGGCAGAGATTCCAAGTGCGCACCAGGTTGGGCTTCAGCTGCCCAGGAGGAGGAACTCCTTTGTTAGAGCAGCTGGACAAGGAGGCCACATTCTTTACATCCCTTAACAACTAGTGCAAGACCTTCAGAACTTTTCCAAGTTCGCCAACTCTCTCCATTAATCTACATGCATCTTCATGTCTGTCCTCAAGCAAGGGCCCTGGGTTTGCCGCATTGTTGCTAGACACTGTCAAAATGTCTGCACCATATCTCGAGTCCTGTAAGAGCTGCCTTTTTCCACTCCCTAAAAGATGCATGTGTTATAGTTATGACAATATTTGGCATCAATCAATTTTTATTTATTGCCAGCCAAGCAACAACCAACTCACTCAGCTTCCTAGATAGGATCTACATGTTTTCCCAATACATACACGGACAGAAGAAACCTGGACTCTGTGGCATGACAAAAAATAAGGCAGAATTACAGAGGACACTGTAGTCCTATAGCCCTGTAACACAGTGTTGCAATTAGCTGTAACAGGCCGTAAGCTTTGTGTGGAGTCTGCAGTGGTTGAGTTTGCAGAGACTTGCTGTGTCCAAGTTTCTTCACCTGTCTGAAGACAGGATGGTTTAGCTGAGAAAGCAATTTTTCCAACCAGTTTTATACAGAGAACACTAATGAGTTGTTATTCTCTGTGGAATGAAATATTTACAACTCTACAAAGTGACAGAGAGCAGAGAAACACAGGCTTGGTATGATAAGAGAGGCCTCAAGAAGCAGAGGCATGGGATGTGGTATAAAGGAGTACAGTCAAGAGATGATAAGAAACAAGGCACAGGCTTGGCATTAAAGACCCAACAGCCTTAAACAACTCACGGATGGTCAGTTGGAGAAATCAGATCTGGAACTGTACAAAACTGATATTAGGGTTAGCAAAGAAAACAAATAAATGGATAGTATTCAGTACACATAAAGGCATCATATAGTGACTTCTTAAGTAATGTGGAGCTGCAGACCAGTGAAGAAAAGGAAAGATGTAAAAGCATGCTAGCAAACATTAAAAAAATACACCAAGCGTATACCAGAAGGACGAAGTAGAAACCATCAACATAAACATCATATTCCTCCTGGTGGAGGACTCTGCATGCTGCCAACTCACCGTAACACCCATCCCCTCACCAAGCATAGGATCTAGAGAAGCTGGGGAGAAAGCTGAGTATGACACCAGGAAAACAGGTACAAACTAAAAGTGTGTGTGTTTGACAATTTTAGCTGTATTACTATTCTTTCTTGTTCTGTTACAGTTACGTCTGGACTAATAGTAATTTGCATCTAGTTTTCGGTTCTGCTAACAAGAATTTCTTTGCTTTCCTTATATGTAAGATCACAGAATCACAGAATCACAAAATGTTCGGGGCTGGAAGGGACCTCTGTGGGTCATCTAGTCCAACCCCCCTGCCGAAGCAGGGTCACCTACAGCAGGCTGCACAGGAACTTGTCATCTTCCTTTATACTTGTACACAATATTTTTATCATAATATCAAGAAATTCAGAAGCTTTATTACAGGAAATAAATACGTATGGGAACTTTTTTACAGACAGCTCTGTGACAAAGGTTTATCCTCAAAATTGTCTGGATTTCTTCTCCTTTGCCAATTTCTTTCTTTTCTTCCTCCAGTTATTTCTATCCTTCAATACCTTTTTAATTTGTCTTTATTTTTGCCCTCTTTTGTTTGGCGTTTCCTTTTTTCCAGATTCTGACTCTTGTGTGTTACAGTCTGCTTTTTTAGAGTCCTTCTTTCGCTTCTTCATCTGGCTCCCCTTAAGTATTTACCAATGCTGCTGCATGAAACTTCTGGTAGAAAGAAGTCAACATTCTTTACAGGACTGCAGGACAACAGAGGCTGAAGACGCAAATAAAGGAATAGGAAGTAATTCCATTCCTTTGAAACTACAGTAAGAGGACAGTGAGATTGTCTCCTTTGAAAATCCTCCAGTCCTCAATGCTCACGTTCTTGCTTTGGAAACCTGTGCTGCCAGGCTTTCCTGTTCATTTTCTGGGCTGACCCTTGGTTCCCTTTTCCCAGCATTTTTATGAGAATGTCTATTTTCTTTGGCTTCTACACATCATTGGAAAAAAATACAGGTTACATCAAAAGCTTTGAAAGACAACTGAGGATAACTGTCCAAAGGCTGAAAGTATTATTTGCCCCAACTTCTAAATTTTCATCTCTTCAGTACATGTAAGTAGATAGCAAACATCAAAAATACACTTGCTGCAATAAAATTTTGCCACCAGTTGTTAATAGCATCACTTTAAACCCCACATTTCATCAAGCTCTTTTTCCATAATTTTTTTATTGTGTGAAGATAATAGCACCTTGTAACCCTCTTGTCTGTTCAAACAGCTTTAACAATGTCACTAGTTCTCTACACAGGCCTGCACAGACGGATGACACATGGTACTCACCTCATGATAACAAAACGCTTATACGCTCACAGAGACACACACATTTTAATCTCAAATAGGAGACCCCCTGCATTTACTTTTTTTTAATTTCTCGCCTTGTCTCATCACCGAGGAAGCACCATTCTAGGTTGTATATCTGAGTCGTGCAAGTATGATTTAAACTTGTATATGAGTATACGCAATGCTTCTAAAGGCCATGTAGAAACAGATACACTTCTGCGAAGAAAATGCAATTTTTTTCAGGTTGAGTTGACTTGACTGGAAATATTTGAAGGAAACATACCTTTCAATTGTTGTGTATTTTATTGAATTACTATGTCAAGATTTGCCTCTTAGGATATTGCAATAGAACAGCACCATTATTTTCCTAAATGCAATTCTTCCCTGGCAGTTTAATCATAGTGTGACAATTGCCACACACTTATATGACCAAAAAGATAGAGTATTATAGCTAATGTAGTTTTCTTTTTTAAAGAAGAAAAGTTTTCAAACTCCCCTAAAGAGTGATCTAGTTCAGAAAAAGATGTTCTGGTTCAGCCTCATTTCCACTTTATGGTTCCTATATCTTTCTTTCTAAAAAAGGACAAATTATTGAATTTCATTCTGACTTGCCAAGTTGCTGACTACAGTAGAGAATATCACTTCTCTGAATAACATTCTAATATTTAAAAAACAGCCTACAGGTGCACTTTGTCTAACATTTTGTGTAACGGAACAATCATAGTATCTTATTACTTTGACTTCTATACATTACCAAGAATTTAATATCAAGCTACTTTGTTCCTTTTTTTTTTTTTTTTTATTTTACTTTGATCTGATGATGCATTGCAAATATTACTAAGTAAATAAAGTGCTATTTGGTTTCTGGTGTAAGGTAATCTAATAAAAGAAAAAAAGATATAAATGTCGTAATGGAAAAATTATTGGAAAGTTCTTTGATGGAATGAAAAAGTTGTTATGAAAACAGTTACTCCATTACAGAGCACTACTTGCTCTTAGCTTGTAAGTACTTTAGCTTAAAACGTATTTAAGAAGCTAATGGAATTAGCTGACTATAATTAGTGCTGATAGGAACAGCAGATTGAGGTTGGCACAATAAAGTATCTCACTCGGGCATTTTTTTAATGCTTCCTTCTGTGGTCAGGAGTTGTCTAATCAGGTATCTGCATGGACTATGTGCTTCATATAATGGATGTCATGAACTTTCTTGCAGTGATTCCCCTTATGAAACATGTTCAATTATGTGAAAAGCTGGGAATCAAAGAAATTAATCCTAAAATATCATTTTAAGGAGCTTTGAGAGCTAAAGAATTATACTTTGCTTTGGTTGCTTGGTTTGGAAAAGTCAAAGTGCTGGAAAGCTGTGACTGCCACCAACCCCTCAGTCTGCGCTTCCCAAAGACGACCTCAATACTTCCTAGTACTTCTGTCTGAGACCCATCAGCTATGTCTTCTCCTTTCAACTCATCTGTCCCCTGCAGCAAAAAAAGTGCAAAATATTCTGCCCCCCCACCCCAAACCCAAAAACTAGAAAGACAAATATATTTAGTATTCTGCTTTTCTATAGTTTTGCTTTTATTTATATCACATTTTTTCTGATTCTCAGCTGAACTCTTTGGTACATCTCATTCAGCCACTCCTGCTCCTTTAGCTGCTTTTGCTTCCACCCAGTCCTTCCACTGCAGGAGCTTTGGTAGAGTTTCTGAACAGGTGAAACCTGCCACCTTGTCGCATACTGTGAAAGAAATAAATGGGAGAAGACTCCTGTATCCAACAGTTTTCCTGGAACAGACTTAAATTCCATGGCTGAAGCTGTCAGGGTGAAGATACCTCCCTTCCCAGCTGTACTTGGTCACCAGCCATAGACTGCACACCAGGAGAGGATCCCACCCAGTAAGGCTTTTGCTTCCTTGAGCAGTGTACTGCCTGAAGGAAATCTTTATCTAGTATGTCATGGGCTCCCAGACGCAATTCAGAAAAGAGTACGTGGACAGACAAAACATGGGATAATACTCAACACCAAAATGCATTCCAGAGTCCTGAAAGCATGATAAATTTTCCCACTTTGATTAAAAGAACATTTGTTAAGGAAGAGTTTATGTGTATATAATCCCTAATAAAAGTGCTATGGTACTAAAGTACGTTGGATTTCTGTAAGAGGAACGGAAACCTGGACTTCTTAATTTAGGTCAAGACAAGGTAAAAGCATATGGGACATATTACGACACAGCCCCAGGATAACTGCTTAATAGATATGAAAGTAGTTATAAAATCCTACAAAAGCCCTTAGATAACTGTATGCATTGAGAATGATTACAAAGTATTCACTTGCATCTCCTTCAAAAAGTACTTAGGACCACCTTCTTCTCACACTGCCATAAATTCAGATTAATTTTTACGGATCCAGGGGCATTTCTGTATATACAAGAATTTAAACAAAGTAGAAATAATCCTTGTCATTTGTTCAGGTACAAGTGTTTTTAGTAAAAAATAAATAATATTCTCTCTACAATATCGTTTTGAGGAGTCAGAACTAGACTATTTAATGTAGTTGCCAGCTGGATTAATCAGTGCCAATAAAACTGGCTCAAATTTCTCAGCTTAAGCTCTCAGCAAAAAGCACAGATTCATATTGACTAAATTCTTCTGCAAATTCATTTCAGTTTTGCCAAATTTTACTGAAAGTCCAAAACATCTAATTAAAACCCAAGCCACTTCAAATGTATTTTCTGTTCATCTTTCTGGTTACTGGCTTCACTTTTTTTAAAAGGTAACTGAATTAAAAAATATCAAAATAGTCCCCAACAAATAGTAACAGTTGACAAAGTAGAGCACAGCACAGCTTCTCAGTCTATGCTCGTGTGGATCTGTTCTTCGATTTGATGTGAAGCGGTATGTGCCTCAAAGTTCTTGTTTTCACCAATTATAGCAGCTAGTCTAACAAAAAAGTATAGGTGCTACTATAAGTTTTGATTTTGAGACTTACAATAAGGAATATTCTTGTACAGGAACCTCTCTCGCACTGGTGGTTAAACACACAAATGAAAGTGCTCAGGCAATCAATTACACAGAAGAAGAATATTAATAATTTATCATTAACTCAGTCTGGAATCATATCAGCAATGGGCTCTGCGTAGACCCTCAGTCAGTTCTGAGAAGGCCACTCGCTGCAGATGGACAATCGTTCATCTGCACATCATTAAGGAAAAAATGTTGAAAGAAAACAACTCAGAAGGCAAATTTTTGTGTTATCTAATTTGTATCTACAAATGTAAAAGCTGAAGCAAACATTTCATGCAACAGGAAGAAACAACTCTTTATATTAAAAAGCATTCTTTAACATTTTCTTTATAAGCCAAATATATTTGGTATTTTCCTTCTGCTTAAAGTGAGTCAGTTAAGGATTCACAAGCCACAAGTTGTCACGGTAGACTGTGAATGAGGAAAAGCAGATGCTGAATTCTTTTCAGAGTAAAAAATGCATTTAACATTTTCCTGGTAAGCTCCTAAACAATACTGTTCAAAAAGAAATTGTAAGTAATTAGTCATTTGGATAGCTAAAAGTTACTCCCATGAAAGTTGAGGTGCCTTCCAGCCATTGCCCTAACTGGCTGCTGCTCACTGAACAGCAAGTTTGCAGCCCTTTGCTAGGACAGCAGCAGCGTTTCAGCAGAACTCAGGCATATGCCTGCCTGATCTTCTCATCCTTGATATTCTGAAGGAATTTATTTTTTAGGCAATTTTTAAGATTCAGACAGGAAATCAACAGGATCCTTTAGCAAATAAAGTGACCAATCTGAGAATGTCTCCACATCATAAGCTTAGTAAAGGATGTGGTGTAAGTCTTGAGAATCCTAAGAATAACTGTGTTTTCCTTGGAAGTGAGTGGCATTTGACTAGATGTTCTTTGGTAAGCTGTTACTGTCATCAGTAACACAACGACTGTCCAGATATGAAGCACCCTGCTGTGAGCAGTTGCATCCATGAGTGTGCACCCAAGACTGCTCCTGAGCATGCAGAGATATTGTACAATGCACAGAAAGTCAGACCTGCACTTTCTAAAGTGGCAGATCGGCAGGAGCAGTGAGGGTCTGTTTCCATAGTCTATTCTGCATCATTCTCATGACTCAGATCCATTATATTTGCCATATTAAGTTCTTCCAGCCAAAATATTTTGAACTGACAGTAAATGAAGTGTTTCATTTTAGTTTCCAGGTTTGCCATATTTTGTTATTCTTCAATACGCTTTAAAATTTAAATTTAGGCAACTTTTATCCTTCTCTTCCCTTCTTTTTCCCCTCTTCCAGTTCCTCTTCTCTATGTTATTTTTAAAAATTATTTTTCCCTCCCTTTGTTTTGTCTAAAATGTTAATCAAATCTGCAGTGCGCTAAAATCATCCTGATAGAACCAATGCACATTATGTTCAATAGAAATACTACCTGTCAAAAAACTGTATTTGTGATTGTCACTGCAGCAAGCACAGCTTTGATGACATATTTCAGTCATATTCACTATTAACTATCCACAGACATTTCCACCTGCTGTGACTGTCAATGAGACTTTTAAGTAGAACGTACTACGGACTTGGGATACTTGCACCAGCTCTATAATTGCAATTCTCCTGCAGGAGAGCTGGAGAAGGGCTTAGTTCAACAGACCTGTGCAATCAATAATACTTAAGAAACAGTTGCACAGTACGCCTGCTGCAAGATTTTGAGGCTTACTTTTCTCAGCTTAGCCATAATACCTATTGGATAAGCTGCAGTTCCATATTTTAAACAGAAGACATATGGGTTTTTTCTGAGGATATTATTGCCCTGTTGCACTGCTTTTTCATTACTCTTATTTTTTTAGAACTTATGCATTCTTCAGCAGAAGCAGCAAACTGTTTCCAGGTATTAGATTGTCAAAGCAAATCATAAATTATGCTTCAGGGAAAACCCATTACTGAACTTCAATCATTTATTGCATAATGAATGGATATTTCAGGTACTGCGAAACACTTATAAGGTTACTGAAAGTACAACAATTAATAAAACACAGGCAAAGTCAAACAGCAGTGTGTTTGGTATTTGAAGACTTCACTTGTCGTACATTCTACAGGATGTTAAAAACAAGTTAAATAAAGTACCGTCCCTCCCCTTCCCCCCACCCCAAGCCCCACATTTGTGTTACCTTATTACTGGGAGTAAGCAAGTGCATTCATTAGGAAGTGTTCATTAATAAAACATCAGATTAATTATAAAAAATCTATCTCTTTTGGATTAAGATAACAGCAAAACTTAACCTGACATATCATAAAGGTCAGATTACACATCTCAGGTGTTCTTTTTTTGTTTTCAGTTATGACCACATCCTTCCTTCAAGCATTGAGATGTCTAGTTATACTTCATACGCATTCACTGGATGGAAGTAGGTAGATCTGCTCTGATATAAATTGCAAGTTTGGAAATTAGGTAAGATTGGAAATGCTCCTATCTTCCATTTGTTTTCCTTGTTATTCACATGTTCGTGGGTCATGAAAGGATTTTGTGCTTCTGTGTTAAAACACTGGCATAAATCACAATCAATTATTGTATTAAAACTATAGCAAATCTGTTCTTGCCTTGCAAAAAGAAGTATTTGTGCATGCATCAAATATTTTTAATAAAGGTGATATATGAAATATATTGAATATCCATGTACCTACTGAGAGTTTCCACGCATTTGGTTAAGAAACTGTGGTGAAATTGAACGCAAGGGCCCATTTTGTTTAAAATGCTCCAATGTTGTTTGATACCCAATTACAAAAGCAAAGTGCAATAACTGACAGTCTTAACCATCAAGGAAGTCAAGCTCTGAATGAACTTCTACACAACATAAGAAAACGTAGCAGCTGGCAGGGGCAAAGCCTACCTGAAGGCTCAGATAAAGGAGACCTTGACGATATCTGCCCATTTCTAACCAACTAGATTAGTGAAATGTGGGCTGGAAAACAAAGAAGCAATACACAAACTTTGGGCCTAGGATGAAGAAAGAATCACAGAGACCGGCCCAGAGCCATGTCATCAGTGCATGCCTACTGCCTAACATACAAAGTACTAGACAGCAAAACCAGCAGCTCTTCAGCTGAGGACACACGTCTACAGGTGTCCAACACTGTGTCAAGGCAAAGCCTGAGCTGCAGCCATCATGCGCAAAGGTCTGCCATCCAGCTGCTGGCCTGAGTGCCCTGGGCCCCCAGTGTCTGGTTTGGCTGTGCTGCAGCTAATATTCCACGTGGGTGTGAGGTGTGTAAGCCCATTTTAGAACAGAAATCTCGAAGAGGAATTGCAATCCACTCGCTGTACCAGTCATGCTTAGGAAGTTCATGTCTGATCATGTGCCACGGAGCAGTGCTCTTTTGCTCATGCGGACATACCACCAACACTCACTGCGACAGCAGCAAAGATTTCCTGAAAGCATTAAATGCTCCAGAAGAAAATATGTGATGTGATTTCTCCATGTGGCAGAAGAAAATCTGCCCTTGTTTGAAAAGAAGCAGATTTTTTTAAGAGAAGTGTTGCTCATAGATTGGTAGCAGGTTTACTGAGGTAAATATAAGAAAAGTCTGTGAGCACTAGAGACAAAGAGAGGCTTTTCTCCTTTCTGCACAAAAGAAAGTAACTATAGTACAATTACTGATGCATATGAAGCTACCTGAAAGTAGCTTCTAACTGTGTGAATGTTAAATGTGTTGTAAATCATTCTATTATGTACAGAGCTCGAAGGCTTTACATGATAAGTCATTATGGTCAAAAATGCTCTAAGTATTAGCAGAGGACAGTAACCTCTAAGAACTCATTCTTGGTAGAAGAAGGAATTGTATACATATTCTGTACAATATGGGGAAATTCATCACAGCCCCAGTTTTAAACTTCATGTATGAAAATGAAAGATTATCTTCAGGCTTGCTATAGTGGAAGAGTTTTCAGCAGAATGACCTCCAGTCCCCTTTTCAACACTTTACACTAATGCCCACCAAATGGTGGGAGGGGGAGAAATAGGATGAAGTCCAATTAGGCTAAAGGCACAAAGTTATACGTAAAAGTTCGCTAGGAATGCACAACTGACACGAGGGAGAAGAGTATAGCAGATGGCGGACAAAACTCCTCTTCACACAGTGTTTTTTTTTCAAATGTAATTGCAGAAATCTAGCCAGTACAACTGTTTATCAAAAACATGAGTGACTTTAAGAGAAGACAAGTGTGATAATTATGAATGTGCTTGCTTGTGACATTTCGAAGGAGGAGCAGAGCACTGATGCTTTGCCAAGAATGACAACTGCACAACCCTGCTCAGGATCAGGTCTTCTTTCGGATAAGGAAAGGCAAGCATCTAGGAAATTAAACATTAACTGTACTTTCTATAAGAAGAGAACAGAAGCAAACGCTTGTTTCATACCTCAGGGCTTGGCTCATAAGCAATTCTTGGTTTGCCAGTGGTAAGAAGCATAAATTGTAGAGTCAATATTGTAAAGCAGGAAGAAGTGAATGCTGACATGTTTACAGCATACCAGACTGTATTTGAAGGGCTTGGGTGTGTTCCAGGAAAACAAACTATAAAAATGAACTCAAATGTTATACTAGTAGGAAAGTACTGGGGAAGGTAATGGTGACATTACAAAGCAAAGCAAAAAAACAGCCAAGCTATGCCAGAGAACAGCAAGTCAGAGGGAAAGATCGAAAACATAAATTGCAGAGACTCAGTGGCGATTGCTGACAGGTCTGAAAGGACTGAGAAAAAAGCATGCTTGAGTTCTTGAAATCTAACTGTGGCTATAAGGCAAGAACAGTCTAGGCTACATATTACTGGAGAAATAAAAAGCAATAGAGAATGGAAAAATATTTATACATTTATGCACTAGTAGTGGTTTCAGTAATTCTACTTGCCGAAAAAGCAAAAGCTGAAAGGAATTTGTAACTGTAGACTTTTGACAAGTTTTTTAGAAAACTCAGGTTTGCTGGACAGCAATTTGTTAAACAGGAAACAGATATATATCCTAGTGTGGAGTGCCAGATCTTGAAGAATGTTACATTATCTTGTCTTAGACCAAAAAGCAAATATAGGAGAAAATATTTCAAAAGATTCAACTTTTTAATAATTTTATGACACAGGAAAATTTGAAATCGGATAGTATATATAAAAATACCTCAAAGTAATTGTGACAGCAAGTAATATATTTTTGCAAAGGTCTTTCAGAATATTTATGTTATTAAAATAATTCCTGCCTGCCAGGTTCATGATGCCATCCTCCAGGACTGTTCAGTTTTATAATATCACCTCATACCGTATCTCTGAGCTTAACCTACCATGAGGCAGCATTTTGGCAACGTCTTTATGGGATTGCTATGCAAGAATGCAGAAGTTTCAGCAAGGGTGAAGGGACAAAGTGCCTACAGTAATAATATGAATGATCTCACTAATGTATTTATTAGTCAGTGCGTAGAGCAGAAATGAGAATTGATTTATCTGTCATTATCACTTCCTCCATCAGCCTGATTCTACTGCAAAGCAAAATGTCAGGTTTGCTAAAGGAAACTAGTGCTATTGAGCAGGAATGACGTACAGTGCTCTCCCTTTCTAGTATTTTGTGTTACAGATCAACATGGTACTCAAGGACTTGATAATCCCAGGAGGAAAACTACAAGATAGCAAGGGTAAAGTTTCAAGACCAAGTGACATGGGAGACTAATCACCTCCTAAGCAATGTAGGTACTTTTTCAAAAGTCCACTCTATGTTTAGATTGTTTTTTGTATGCTAAAGCAGCCAGGATTGCTTTATGCAAACTTGTGCTCCACCTCTTTTCTTTTCCTGCATCTGGGAGTCAAATGCATTGGCCAAAGTTTCCAGAAGGATATACATAGTATGGCCTCTGATATCTGATATTTCTCCTCTTATTTTCAGCTGATAACTATTCATGAAATTGCTGCTTGCATTCTCTTTCTCTGGGGAGCAAAACTAGTAAGACCTAAAAAATGCTCTGAAAAATTTATCCTAAAGTAATTAGATAAAAATTATCTGTTGTCTTTTAAAAATATTTCTTAGTCTGAGAAGGTTAATGGCATCATACTGAACTGAGACACAGAGTTATTGTATCAATATTAATAAGCTCAATTGAAGTACCACTGGCTCCAACATAGTTTTGACACCATGCATCCTCACTAATAAAATAAAAACTAATTTTAAAAATAATTTACCTCCTGAAGACCTTAAAATGGATTTTACTAATGGAAAACTAACACGGATTTTTCCTTATAGGTGAAGCAAATGACACTGACAAGGGCAAAATGAAATATGCAATAAACTGGTCTACACAGTCGGGAATACTTTTGAACATCGTCCATTAGTGTTTATACACAAGAGTTTTCTACTTCAGTCTAGGCAGAACAAAACATAGATGGTCTATATAGCAAGATAGTCATTAACAGCTGACCAGAACTGTTCTCTAGTGACCAATGATATCATCTAAATCCATAAAAGAAAAGACTTCTGTATTTTTTTCAGCTCGTGGGTAAGTAAGACTTATCATTCAGTGGACTCCATAGCAGCATTCTGTACAGATCCTCAACCTGACTTGGCCTATGGAGAGTACTAATTAAACCATAGGTAGAAACATCCACCTGCGTAGAGATCTGTTTAAAATTATGGCTTAATTTACTTTGCTTGTATTTTAGTCAAGGTTTATACTACAAGAGGAATTTCAGGCAACTGAACCAGATGATCTATCAGAAATCCTTTAAAGGACAAAAGGACAAGATCTTCTGACTTCTAAGTATTAACAGGTTATAGAGGTGTCTTCTCCGTAAGAAGGGAAAAAAGCTGATACAGGTAATATAAAATATGTACTGTATTCTGTATATGACGTATGCCCAGAAATGTATTTTGTTTTAAATCCACAGATTTTCAAATATGAACCAAAGTTCCAGATTTTGGTTTCTAGAATTGCCTGCATATCTGAAGTTAAATATTTAAATCCCGATTAAAATGTCAAAGTCAAAATCACTTCTACTTCAGGAGGGCAAAGCTCCTTTTTAAGACAGTTTTCACACTCGGGAACAAACTAAAAGGAATATTACAAAGACTAAATGTGCAGACTGGGAAGATACAGATTTGATGGGTAGTCTGCAAGATGGCTAGGAAATTAGCTAACAGTTTGCACTCAGAATGTGGTAATCAATGGTTTTTACTCAGGCTGACAGGCTGTTACAGCTGGGGTCCCCCAAGGACTGATACTGGGCCCCATGCTGCTCAGCTGCTTCTCTGGATGATAGGATTGAAAGCATGCTTGCCAAGCTTGCTGATGACATCAAACTGGGTGGTGAGGTGCACACATCAAAAGAGAGAGCCATCTTACACAAAAACCTGGAGAGGTTAGAAGAGTCAGCTAGCAAGAACCGTGTGAAGTTTGACAAAGGCAAGTGCAGATTCCTGTACCTGTTATGATGTAACCAAAGAGTTCCGTACAGGGTAGGACTGTGAGGCTGGGAAGCAGCCTTGCTGAAAGGAACCTGAGGGTTCTAGTGAACAGCAAGCTGAACATGAATCAGCAGTGCGCGACTGCAGCAACAAAGACAAATCAGAGCCTGGGCTGCATCTGCAGCAATGTTTCTAGCTCTGATAGAGACATGATCACGCCACTCTTCTCAGCACTTGTCAGGCGACACTTGGAGTACTGTGTTTAGTTCTGGTCCCCACAATTCAAGAAAGTTGCAGACATAATGGAGAGGGTCCACAGGACAGCCACAAAGATGATCAAAGGGCTGGAGAAACTGCTGTTTGAAGAAAGACTGACGAAGTTCAGTCTTCTCCCTGGAAAACAGGAGGCTCGTAGGGGACCTCTTCACAGTATTCCGGTACTTAAAGGGCAGCTGCAAAGGGGACAGAGTCTCTCCCATCTCATGGATCCACATGGAGAAGACAAAGGGCAATGGATACAAGGTACACTGGGATAACTTTCATCTTAATGTGAGAAAGAAATTTTTTACACTGAGAACAATCATTCACTGGAACAACCTTCCTAGGTACATGGCATGACCCCGCCTCTTGAGGTTTTCCAGATGCAGTTGGACAGGGTGCTGGATAGCCTAATATGGACTTCCTTTCCTTACCAATGGTCGAATCAGATGATCTTTCGAGGTCCTTTCTAATGCGGGTGATTCTATGACTCTATGATTTTATGAACCTTTCATGACTGGATTTGAAAATTTTTGTCCACATGATTTCCTGTCAGGTAGTCAGTAAGTAAAATATGCAAATTTAAAGGCATAAGAAAAAAAGAAGATCCTATCTTTAGTGACAAGAGATGGCTAAAAAGTTATGGCTGCCAAAGTCCATCAAGGTTTTCTTCTCTACACAGTTTTACAGATCATTTGCATTAGGAAAAATTGGAAGAGACACTCTAATATCATGAGATGCCTGTCTCAGTTGGGAAGCTGTAACTGATGGCCCGGAGGTGACAAAGAACAGCTTTCTGAACAACCTCTCAGCTTTAACTGAGTATATGGCCACTTCCCAGGAGCTTCAAAACAAACTTGAAGAGGCTGTTCTAAAGGAGGGCTTTACCAGTGTTGAAGCAGACCAGAAGTTCACACCTTTACATGGCCAAGGGCAACTTTTTTTCCTTTGCTCCCATCTTCCCACTAGCTAACCGTGCGATGGTTTCTTTTTGTCACATCTCCAGACTAGATTTCTGTCTATCTCTTATCTACTACGTCCACCTCACAGGAAATCCTAGTCCAGTCTTTTTCTATTAAAATAGCGGATTTTTGGTGTTAGCGTCTTTTCAAACCTAAGCTGAACTCTCCTGGCTCTGATGCTACAGGATTAGACACATAGAGGATGCTTATGGCCACTAAGTACCTGTTGCAAAATTAGAATTGTTAGAATTGCTGGACATAAATCACTCGCTAATTTAGATCATGTGGGAAAAATATGAAGCTGATAAAGGTGATCACCAGATAAGGAATTTAAAGAACTGTAATTATATAAGATACATAAAACACTGATCCTATTGCTAACATCAGCTTTTTCTTTGCACTCAAATGTTTTGCCTCTGTGGCTATCCCTCCATGTTACATTGGAAAGCTTTGCCGGTATTATAGTTCTGTTTATTATACTCCAGATTAGGTAAATAGCATGTTGCTGCATTTTGCATTTGCCATGAGACATGTGACCTTCACAATTTTTGATTCCTCTGCTAGAATCAGGAAAATGGTTTTGAATGATTTCCAGAGAGATTTAGAAGGGGCAAATCCAAACTTCACTTATTATCCTTGCAAAATGGTGTACATGGTAAGTATATTGTGCATCCATAGATCTTTCGCTCCTCTGGGATGGTGTTGGAACCAAGAAGTTTAGAAATCAGATCTCATGAGAGATCTCTTAGTTCAGACTACCCCTCTTGAATTCTTAAAGGTGTGTCAAACACACATCCTATAAAACTGAGGGGTTGAAAGTTTGCATTCTTTCTCTTGCAACCACTCCTCTTAATAAAAATGCTTTAAAAATGTGACGATTTTAAAAACACTGATTCATTCTTTTTTTCCCCTTTCCTTCTTTCTCCCCCCACCCCACCCCCTCTGCCAAAGGACACACCAGGATCCTCAAAAGCCGGAGCCTCTGCCAGATGTTTAGTTGAGAAAGAGGTAGGTATTTTTGAATATCCACGTCAGCTTGTTCCCACCACTACCACCTCCTCCTCTTTCAGTGATAAACTACTAAAGATAAGGAATGTTGATGCATACCTCCTCCTCCTCTCCCCTCAGACGCACAGCCTCTCTGTTACTGCTGCAATGGCTCATGCGTGCTGTACTGAATTTATGCCTTAGTCTTTAATCTTGTTTTTGGTTATAATATGCCTTGCATTAATTTTATATATATGTATCTATATATATACATAGGCTATCCCTGGCTCTCTTTCAGTTTAGGAGTTCATAAATGGCAGGATCATCATCTGCATAGCTTTTCTCTTTTTAGAAAAGAAGACATAAGGACAGAGAGAAGGGAAAATAGAAAATAAAGGGTCGCTCAGCCATACGTGCATTCAAATAATACTTGATCAATTCTCTCCTAGGAAAAAATTTGGTTCAGTGAGCTCTGCTGCTAGTAAATTACCCTCTGATCTCTTTGGAATACTTGCTAGAAAATTTTTTCTTCTGTAAACATCGAGTCTGAATCCAGCTCTTTTGTTTACCATTCTGATGCACACTCAGAAATGCTACAAACTCAGACCACATCCCTCACCTCCATGAGTCATTTTTTAATTTCATGAACTCCATGGCTGAAATTGGGAGTATCAGGTTCTTTACTGAGATTTACATACAATGCTACAGAACTTCCTATTAAGTGGCCTGTCTCACCCGGCTTTAATATGATGTGCCATCTCTTCCTATATGTCCTGAATTAACAGATATTTGTTTTTCCTTAATTTTAAGCACATTGACTCAGAAGCCCCAAAAGTAGCTGGGTTTTTTTTTCCCCTCCACTAAAGAAAATCTTAGAGTTTTGCCTTTTCTTAAGCCCAATATCTCTATACTTGATTATTATTTTCAGTACAATGAGGAAGAGTAAGCTCGTTCTGAAAATGAGGTTAATAATACTGCAAAACTGCTCAACAATCTCTGGAGAACACAGATTGGCTGAGTGACGTCCAGTTGAAACAGTCAGTGAAACAGACAACATAGTTGACTGAAGGTATAAATGGTTAAGTCAAAATGAGAGACAGATCTGAAGGGCTTGCATGGTCTTTCTGCATATGATCTTTTTCTTTCCATACTAACATTTTTCTGGGCATTTTTTAGTACCTTTTTATTCACTGATTGAAAAAAAAAATTGAAAAGCATTCTCTTCTTACCAGTGACTTCATAGTTGACACGTGTGTGTCCTGATGATAGTAATCTGTTCTGGTTCATCGTCACAAGCACAAGTGAGTAAGCAGGAGCTGTTCACTTTCAACAGTAGTTTCTGTGATCTGAATAACTTTCATTGATTAGAAGTCTCTGGCAATAGAACATCAACTCTAAATGAGCAAGGAAGGAGACTGGGCATCACTTGAGCATTTTCATGTTACCCTGAGGAACTGAAAATGAAATGAAGGGCTGTCCGTATTAAACCATATTCCATATTGGAACTGTCTAATTGAATTAAGCATTGTTGTAAGAATACTTTTAAGCCTGCCAGAGGTAGTCTTCTGCACTAGCTGATCTGGGAGATGACTCTACATTCAACAGTTGAAAAAAACAGGTTAGTTCACATTGTACCCCCATGGAGACAGCTGTACAAGTCTAAAGTCAGTTCATGAAAAGAGTTCTGAGTTTGTGCAGTTCAGGGCAATGGTCTGAACCTGGGATACCAGATTCCAGGCGAGTATCAGACCACAAGCAATTTTTTACTAAAGCATGTTCATTTCTTTCTTTTTTTATAGTTCTCTTTTTCTTTCCTTTTTGCTTTTCCTATTTTTCCTATCTCCTTCTTTCTTTCTTTCTTTCTTTCTTTCTTTCTTTCTTTCTTTCTTTCTTTCTTTCTTTCTTTCTTTCTTTCTTTCTTTCTTTCTTTCTTTCTTTCTTTCTTTCTTTCTTTCTTTCTTTCTTT
>Ga0065711_1029215_pt1 | contig 37109 bp, 22 predicted proteins | sample Hoacrofraction12_FD_59098 | JGI IMG/M metagenome (GOLD analysis project Ga0065711, IMG submission 59098) | Hoatzin crop microbial communities from Cojedes, Venezuela - Epithelial fraction 12 v2 (version 2) | ecosystem: Host-associated > Birds > Digestive system > Esophagus > Crop | place...
GAGGAGAGGGGAAAAGGGGAGGGGGGAAGAGACAAAGCAAACAAGCCAAACAAATAAGCCCAAATTTAACCTCCAGTGCTCATCATTGTTTCATTTATGATATTCCATCTTGTAGTTGAAAACTCCATTCTTCTCCAGAACATGACTCCTGTTAGTCTACGAGAGAACCCAGTCTTTGTTGTGACTTGTTTTGACAGCTTTAATATCATTTTCCACCTGGCATCTGGAAAGTTTTCCATTTTCACTTTCCTCCAATGTCTCACTTTTGTTTCCAAGTATATGTCGTATTCACACTGTGCCTGTCGTGGTGGTATCTATGTGCTTTAACACCGGTCTGAAAACATACACGCCTTTACTTCTGCTCTTACACCAGGGACAATTGCTACCTTCATCACCTGTTTTGCAGTGAGATATTGCCCCTCTTAATAGTGACAGCAGCAGATAACCTCCTTCACACCACCACCCGTTTCAGAGAAAGTGAATATACTGTTCTAAATCATGTGGCTCCTTTAAATATTATTCATTTTATGAAGTTGTAGTGTCTAAATGGTTGAATCCTTTTCTTACTTTCTGGTACTGTTGTCAACTTGTTCTTTTAGCGTCTCACTTTCACACAGATGAAGCACTTCTTCAGGGACCACCAAAAAACCTTAATTAAAAAAAAAAAGGAGAGAGAAAGCATGTCAGCTAATGAGCGAGATTAAATAAAAAAAGGATTATATTCTTTTTGATGCTGTTTTAACCAACTGAAAGTTGCAGATTCAGAATTAATTTAGTGCTTCAGTGCTGGCCTGGAAGATTCTCAGGAGACATTATATAACCTGAATTTCAGAAAAGATACTGACCACTCGGAAAGAAGAATATTATTAAAATACATTAGCTTTTTTTTTCTTTTTTGTTTTTCCTGGACAAGGTCCTCTACAGCCTACTGCAGGTGACCCTGCTTCGGCAGGAGGGTTGGACTAGATGACCCACAGAGGTCCCTTCCAGCCCCTACCATTCTGTGATTCCTTGCAGACCTCCGGTTCCAAGACGGGAGCTGCAGTTTATTCTAGCAGACATCATTTAGGATTCAGATCTGACTTGTATTTCTTGTCTACCCAAAAGAACACAATTCTGTGGTCCCTGTCTCTACAGTCATATAAAAGCTAGTCAGACCTCACCTCAGACTCGGGAACTTCAGAATATACAGTCCCACTTGTTTCCTTACTTGTTCCTCAAAGCAAAGGGAAGGTGGGAGCACAGCAAAGCAAAGACAGATGGAAGTCATCCTGGAGGGTATTGATTGACTAGTGTCTAGCCCGGCTATAAATTACCACCTCTCTTTCCTGGTGCAAAGACGAGGGTGAGGAGAGCTGCAGAGCTGTCTCGGAGACACAGTGCTTGCTCGGCCTGCCTTGCTTTCCTCTCTCTCCAGTGCTAATCTTGACTCTGAGAAGGCAAATCATCGCTTTAAATATGAATGGTTCTTGTAGAAGAACCAAAGCAACTTCTATTAAGTTAAAATACTGAATGCTTTGAAGTATCGCCTATACTTTTAAAATCCTGCTCCATACTGTTAATGATTATAATTATATAGCATGACAAAAACCCAGGGCATAACAGTGTACAGATGTGGGATACATAAAAGGGGAAGTATTTAACATAAGCTTATTGGAGCTGAAAGTACCAGGGAGGATTTATTGCTCAGACACAAGTCAGGGAGGTGGTCTAAAAAATATTAACCATAATTGCAATTTATCTATTAACCGTTTGTTCTAACATCATGATAAATTTAGAAACAACTCTTCCATCCAATAATGCGCCGTTTGCTGCTTGTGGCAAACAGCAGATCTGCGTGCCTGGCTCTGTTTGGAAGAAGGATGTTTACTTGAGAAGCATATTAATTCTTCCATTTCAAAAGACATTAGCGTGGTTATACAGTTAGCTACACCTCAGTGACTTCCACTGTTTTTACAGAATACTCTTTAATCCAAGAGATAACAAAGAAAGTTTTAAAGACAACTCCCCTTAGTTAGTCAGTAAAGGTTTCTGCTGCTGTTTGTGCAAGGGTCAAGGAGTTAAGAGTTTAAAAGGCAGAAAGTTTTCCTCTTGTTTTGACTAAACTGGAGGAAACGTGCTAGAGCTGTGCAAAATTTGATTGCCAAACACAAAGTGAAGATACACAGTGAGAAGAGATAGTAAAGGTTTAACCGAACTGATGTAAGAAACAAACTCCAAGGATGCACATGTTTCCTTGCTTTTATCACATTGTTAATCTTTAATCAGGAAAACAGTTCTGAGAACAGCTCTTTGTGCACAGCTAAACAGGCACCATTGCTTGGGAGTTAATAGGATCACCAGAGAATGAGACTATTAAATCATTGTCCTAATAAATCGATCAGTGAGATGTACAACCCAAAGGAGTTCAAATTCTGCTTCCACGTGGATATGCAGCAAGTGCACATTAAACCTTGCAAAATCAGCAGCAAGGAGTTGGTTTGTGGGTTCAGAAGAGCAGTGGCTTCCCGTGCAATTTTTTCCAGCTCAGATCACAAATTGGCTCAGGCGCTAAAGTTTCTGAGGAGCCTGAATAAAACTGCTCAATTCAGAAAGCCAAAGAAATCAAGAATGGGCTACAAAATTTAAGGGCATATTTAAAGACGTGTATTAGTGTGACTTCACTGACAGCAGGTGATTCAGTCCTTGGTATTTATCAGCAGAGATACCTTAAATCTTAGTCTCACTCCTTGCTACAGTGACGAATCATCACTTAAAGACAAAAATCAGAGTCCCATGCCTCTCCATCAGGAACTGGTAACAGAAATTCAGTATAGCAGGCATAGTTATACATCTTTGATGCTCCTGTAACAATAAATAAAGTCAGCCTTATAGTCCTCACAATCTTTCTAAACAGCAAGATGAGGAAGTGCCTGGAAAGCAAATGAGAACAGCAAAGTAACTTGTTTTGTGAATAATGGTTAGTACCCTGTTCAGAGGTGCCTCTACAAAATTATAGTCTCTTGATCTGTCATTCATACCTCACTTTTGTTCTCTTAAACAGTAAGATCTCCTGGGCAGAGCGCATTTATGCTTCACCCAAAATAAAGAGGTACTGCCTCAGCGCTAGTGCAATGCAAATACCTGACCTATACAAGATGAATAAGTAGGTTACTTGTTTTATTTTGTTTGCAGAATGCAAGTCCGTTGTTATTTATTTGTATATATTATTTTAAGCTCATGTATAAGATGTTCCTCTTTAAGTAAATAGTATTCATATGCATCTAAGTCATCCTGAATCAGGGAATTTGGAGACAGGTACAGATGGTTGGTCAACAAAAGCATATACAGCAAAGTCAGAATTCTGTCATCCTAAAGGCATAAGATAAAAGTATGATCGCCAGGGTCCAGTTGAACCCTTGACCTCTTTACGGAGTGTTGTTTGTAGCAATAATCATACTCCTGGCACTTGTCTGGTAGGACCTACTTACATTGACAAAACAAAAATCCTTTTACATTGAAAAAATTCTGTTGTGGTCCATCCATGTTGCCTTTTTCCTACTAGAAATGTGCTAAGCATAAGTGTACAGTATGTAGGATTTCACCTGACCTGTTAACACATCAGGGTTTTCCAGTAAACATAGGATCTATTACAGAGGTAACTGAGTTTTTGTAATGTTGATTTTCCTACAGCAGTCAGGTTCAAGAACCAAAAGGTATGTACTGCTTGACATAGGCACATTTGCCTTCTGACCTTTAGATGTGGCCTGGCTTTGATTTCTGCACACTCAGCTTCTCTGTCCTGTTGTTGTGGCTTCCAGTGTTACAAAATGCTTGAAATATTCATCAAAGCTATGTTCCTGGGAAAAATATAGAACAAATCTCACTTGAAACAGAAAACATGATTCAGCCCAAATTGGTGCTTTTGTGTTGCTGTCGAAGGAGAAAACAGGTTATTGTAAATGTTTTCAATTTCACATAAGAACATACTATTTGCATTATGGTTATCTAGAAAGTCCCAGTAGGGACTACCTGTGGCACAGATATAAAGATGAGAAGAGATGATGATCTTGTCGAACTAGGTTTTGAACTCCTCCAGCCGGGAACTATCAACCTAACTAGGAAGAGTGCACAAGGACGGAGAGAAATTGGCCTTATCACCTCCCAGCCCCCTCCCATGGAGAGGATAAAGGCTTGGGGATGTGAAGCTGCATGTCCAAAGTCAAATGGGAAACCCATAGGAGAGGAAAAAACAGAACCTAAACCTTCTGAATCTGTGCCCACGCTTACTGGTTAGAGCCGTCCTTTAAAGAAGTCAGCTCATGAAGGACATATAGAACTGTATGCAGTGGGTCAGACTGCGCGTAACGAGGGGTAAAAATGACAAGAGAGACAAAAGGTAAATGGAAGTATTTAAATAAATGAGAAAAAACCACATTGCCAGTCAGGTAGACAGAGCTGTGTAACCTTGAAGTGACAACTGACAGTGGGGTGCTGCTAGCAAGCGAAGGATCGCAGTGTGTGGTGGTGCAGCCTGCCCCTCACACCAGGCAATCCCAGAACCAGTCAACACTGTATTCTTGCTTGCACTGCGGGAATGGTTGGCTACTGAATCAGGACGACTCGGCACTTTCCTTGTCTTTGTACAAGAGCAGTGAGCTGGGCTGGTCAGGCGCTCCCTGACTGCACCTGAAACGCCTGATGCCCAGAGTCGCACCCGCCTGGTAAATGTCAGAACTGTGCCTTCTGGGGAGTACTAGAATTGTACAGTTGCTGTCTGCATTATGTGGATCGTGACCAGGATGGAAAATTACTGATGCCTAAAGTCAATCATCTTGAGACCATGTAACCAGTGGTACCAAAGAAGGCCCTCTGAGCTCTTCTGGTCCGCAGCGGGCTGTGCCCAGTAACTCCCTCTGAGTGGGACGCCTCTCAGAGTAACTCGCGAACTGCCTCGGCTGATCTCCTTGAGACTCAACCTTTGCCCGTTGAGAAATCATTTGATTTGAAGTGAGTATTTCACTGAACTCGAGGGGAATTTTTATGATTGCGTGTGTGTGAACCAATTCAAAATACAATATTCTATTACTTTGATTGTAATAGCAAATTCTTTTTTAATCACTCAGTAAATGCTAAGTTCAACAGTGATTAATAGCTGCTAAATTCCTGTGATTCTCTTTCTCTCTTGAAACTGTGAACACACCCTGAATTGCTGCTAAGCATATTCCTTAGTCATAAACCATTGTAGTCTAAGGCCAGTTCTGGATCCAGCCGCACCTAGGCTCCTCTCTGAGCAGTTTAGAAAGCAAGAGGGTCCAGTCTGAGCCTGGTGACTCAACGGGAGGGTCTCCCTATCCCCTTACACTTTTCTTTTACTCTGTAGAAATCATTTTCTACTCAAAACTCTCTTTGATTTTTGTATTCCATTCATTTAAGAAGTAATAGAGTGAACCTTGCCAATGGACTCTGTAAGATCACATTTTCTAAATTTTCAGTAAAATCTTTTCGCGTAAAACCTTGGAGTGATCATTTAAGCGACCTAACCACTCATTCGCGACACAGAGAAATAACAAACAGCATGCAAAAGGAAGGAGCAAGAGAAGCCAGGGTTATCTCATCCTAGAAAAAAATAAAGAAGTTTAAATTTTAAAAGGTGCTGCCATGTCATTTCTTAAGACCCGAGGAGGTGAAGTCTCTGTAGAAGGGCACGGTTAGCAGGACCCTAGTTATCAGCAGGAAGCCAGAAGACTGCTCTTGAACAAGAGGCTGAAACATCTCCTGCTGCTTGGACCTGTGTGCAAGGATTTGTCATTTAGCCCCTCCACAGGTGGGGAGCGGGGAGCCCTGACAGCTGCAAACACGCAGCTCCGTGGTGAACAGATTTCGCTCCAGCAAGGGTTACCCTTTTTATTTGCCAAGCTGAATCTCGGTGCCATCTGGGCTTTGTGTGACTGAGCAGAGCAGATGCTGCTCAGGTGAAGGGAAACACACAACCTTACACTGGCTGTTTTCCGCTCTGGTTAGTACAGTTTGTCCCCTTCCCTCCTGGCTGTGGCTCTGCTGTGCATCCAGCCAAAAAAGTGCAGTAACCATGCAAAGATCAGAGTCATGTTCTTATCAACCTTGTGCTGGCTAAAGTAAAGTTAGTCAAAGTCTTGGTGGGCCCAAACTCTCCATGTGCCCATTAAACCTGCTACAGTAGATGAGAAGAGCTCCCGAGCTCACACTTGGCAGGGTTACATGTACCCAGCCACTGGTCAGGTACCAGGGGTTACAGAGCCCATTACTCACAATCACACCGATCCCCGATACAAGTTTTACAAAAGAGAGGACAGTGTTCCTGCTGGGAAGAGTCCCCAGAATAGAGTCACAGCTCAGCAAATAGCTCTGAAAGAGCAACTGCTTACCAAGGTTAAGATTACATGAATCAACCGCATCTCCAGAGCTAATGAGCTGGTGAGAGAGAAGGATGAACAGTGAACAACATGCTGCTCAGAGCCACTAACTGAGCAAACACCATTAATGGGGAGCCACTTGCTGCTCTGCATGTGGGGTGCCACCTCCCAGCTGAGATTCAGGTGCAAAATCAGAGCACAAACTAAGTGTCTTGTGTTGCTGAAAAGGGTCACCTGTGTGACAGGAGGGAATTAAAGCCTCAGTATCCTTCACAGGCAATGTGTGGATGGGCCACACTAGCACCCTACACAAGATTCCAGTTTTTATTGCTTACAAGATAAAATGGAAAGGAGACCTTCACCTCCCCTGGTGACTATAACAATATCTCAGAGCCCATAAAAGAGAGCTTAAAAAAAGAAAGAAAGGAAAAAAAGGTGTAAATTGTTTCTCTGCCAGAACAGAAGAATAGCAAGCAAGAAACCAGTCTGCCTGTGGTATAATGTCAGCCTTGGCATGAACTATGGCACAGCCAGGACTTTCCCTAAAATATAGCCCAGGATTGATCACTCAAGCTGATTCTAAACTAAGCATCGAATGTTGGTGACTTTCATCAGAGACTATAAACATACACTAACGCATGTTCCCGTCTGCTGACACTTACTTCCGTATGTTTTGAGCAATTTTAGCATGTCTGTTGTCAGGATGAAAATGCCGTACAGACTAATGAAAGTGCAGTCTAATTGTGATAAATCTGGGTATTTTTTCCCCTTTCTCATTCCTCTACCATCAGAACAATCCACTTAACTTTGAAGACAGGCAAAAAGTTACATCACCTTAGTGGTCCACTAACGTTATGTTTTGCAGTCTGCCCAAGACAAATACTGTATCATTTGGGGTTGGAGAGAGGGAGGTAGGGAGGGAAGCACTGTGCTCCTGGTTTGCTTCTACCTGTTCTGCCTGGTCCCAGAGCCTGGTCTCCCGGTTCACGCGGCGCACGAGGAGAGGAGTGTGCAGCACGTGTGGCCAGAGCCCTCAGACCTCCTGTAGCTGGGTCAGTGCCGAAGAACTGCCTGGAAGAAAAGGGGCTGTGAGGTGGAAATATCACACAGGGCAGTGCAGGGTCCAGAATAAACCCTTGGCTCAGTCACAGACTCTTTTGCAACTGGAGGCAATTTGCACGGTTCACGTTTTCTTCTGGAAACTGAGGGAGCACAGTCCCTGCCTTGTTCCCTGTGACCTGTACGCTTGCAAGGGCTGCCCTTGGATGGATCCAGGCTCGTGCAGCATGCAGTCCAGCAGCAGCTGCAGTGTGCTCAGTATCAGCTGAGCACAACAGCAAAAATAACAGTCAAGAAGTGATGTTCTTCAGTTAGCAGAATAGCTGAGAGAATCTTTGAAAAAGCTACAATTTTATAACAAAAAAAACAAGTGACAAACTCTTTGGAGGTGGCAATATGTAGGATAATTAGTAATGGGAGTAGAATTTCTGAGTATTATTATATGTCATTAACAACTTCCAGATCTCATTGAGTGTGCTTTATCGCACCTCTGTTTGCAATGATGAAGTCAAGGTTTCTTATGACATTTTTACTGAGCATTTAAAAACTTTTACTTTTATTGCATTGAGTTGCAGTAAGTCAGTAAAAGTCAAAGTGCTTAAATCCTCTATTTTGAACGGCCTGAAGAGTGTCCGTCAAAGCAAAGATCCTGAAAACACTCCTTTCAAGGTACTTGTTGAACACTATCATCTTGAAACGTCAGATTCACACTCATTTAAATAATTTGACAGCTTCCATGAAGGAACCTGATGAGCATCACATTCAAGTGTCAAGAAGTACAGAGAAAAAGTGCCAAAAAAACCTTCAATCCAAATAAATTGTATCAGCTATTAGGGGAGTATTATAATACAGTTACTACTAAAAAAAGTTTTTTTCATTTAAATGGAAAATAAACTTTACAGTCAAGACAATTTTTTTTAAAGGACCTTACATTGCCCCCATACCACCTCCCATATTTCTCACAAGTGAGATCCCACAGCTCACTGAATCCAGAAGGCAGACACGTACACGGCAAGCAGCAGTACACGCTGGTGTTGGGTGAACAGCTCAAGACCACTGCAACTGAGGCAGTGGAGATGCTACTTCTGGGTTTTTTTCTGTTGTTGTTGTGGGAGCCACTGGGAGTTAGGAGCATTCAGTATCTTCAAATTAAACCTTTAAGGCCTTCTGTTGGGTATTGAAAAGCTGAATCTCTAAATGAGAAGATTCTTGAAAAAATATCTTGGCCCTAATCTGCATATGCTCCAGTTATTTCATTGCACCAAATATTATGCATGTTTTGTACATGGGCTTGAGGCTTACTGTGTGTTTGTGATATGCTTTGAGATCCTCTGATGGGAGGTGTTACCTAAATACATGTAATTTGATGCTCAAGTGTCTAGAATTCCCAGTGGGCATCTGCACTCAAGCCCTGCTGCCATCACAAATGAAAAACATTTGGAATCCTTAATGTGATTTTTAATGGACATATGTTCATAACACAGTGCCACCAATTTGGCATATTTAGTGTCTTCTCAAGAGAAGCCCACAGTTTGTATAGCAAGATTGTGGGAGGTTAGGATTGCAGTGTGAGAAAATTTGCACAACACCTGCCTGACTGTAATTTAATTGGCAGAAACTAATGCTCCGGGTTTGGGGATTTTTTCCTCCGCTCCAAACTGAAGAGACACTAGAGCTAATCCTGCTGTCTTACACTGTCAATTTTAAGCTTCTATTCTGACTTCATTTGTGCTGCAACACAATCGTTTTCTGGTCTGCTCTCTTTTTTCTGAGAACTGAAGCATTGCTGTTTTATTCTCCGTTGTTATTTCCATGTATGACGACTTATGTTGCCAGCAGGAAGGACTCAGTATTTTCGTACTTCACTGAAAATGGAGTCTGACTGGTATTACTGAAGATTATGCCGCATTTTATTTTTGATGAAGTACTTAATGATATGTTTTAAAAGGAAAACAGTTGGCCAAAATATTTCTGATCAGCAACACCGTATGTGGACTCCAAAGACAAACACCACAGCCGTCATTATTAAATTGTCTTTGATTTTACCTTTGCTTACATTAGAGGCCCGTCTGGAGCAATCTTTAGCACGTCTTATCCGACCAGATTTTTGTTTTCCTTTTCAGGAATGTTTGGCCTTGCAGTGCATCAAGGACAGCCCCTCTTACTTCACTATTTTCTTCCCTTTGCATTTACAAAACATCATAAAAAGCTCTGCAGGAGAGAGAGAGGATGCAGTCCCAGGGGAAGCGTCCCTGCAGTGTGAGATTCAGCTTCGCAGCATTCTAGAGTTGTGGGGCAGGAAGGCGAGCTGCAATCCCAGTCCGTGCTGCACTGCCAGACCTGCCTGTTGAGGGCTTGCAAGTCACTGCTGGCTGCCTCGGTGAGAGCCTTGCGGGGCACATCGCATTGACTGCGTGAACTTGAGCCTTTTTTTATGGGCGTAATTGTGTAAAACGGAGTAGGGGAAGGTAACGAGCTGAAAGGCAGGCAGGCAGGCAAGAACAGGTAGAGGCAAGACCTCAAAATGTCCGAGGTCACTCTCTCACCCTCAGAATTCTAAGAGCAGTAGTGCCTGTTGGTACCATATACTGCTGCAACAGATATAAATATGTACATGTCTGTATATGTACATATGCATACAGTGCACTTGACACATATAACAAAGTGTGCAGCCACACTCATGAGCAGTTTTGTGCCTTCTCTTTGAGTAAGACTTTAAAGATAGGTTAATATTTTATGACCCTCATAGAACTCCGAGTAAAATAAAACAATGTGTGAAGGAGGGGGTTAATTACTGAGACAGTTGCTGATCTGCCTCTTCTGAGCTTGTTGCGATAGAAAAAAATTGTTCGGTTTGCCTAAAGCGAGACATAAGCAAGAGCTCTATCCTGCGCTGAAGGAAACCCAACATTTAGATTTACATTGCTTGGGTTTTTTTGAATTACATGGACAAAAATAAGGCCTCCAGACAGGCATATGTAGTGCTTATTCAAGCCTGTGAGTGCTCAGTGTTGAACTTTATCCCAGGATCAGGCAATGTTCCCAAGGTGAGTAAACACACCTTGGACGAGCCTCCACTTCACAGCCAACTAGCGAGCATCCGCCTACCAAATGTGCCAACTGCGCTTTGCCTGGACGACCCCGTGTTGCCGGCTCCAGATACTCTTTGTACTCAACCTTTCCCACACACCAAGAAGTTATGGCACTTTTGGTTTCAAAGCCAAATTGGATCAAAGTTTAGTTAAACTGCTGAATTTTGTAACTGCTTCAAAACAGCAAACCCAGGGGCTAAGAATCACTGCTTTCAGCATTCATTAATCAAACCTGTTAAATGATTACCTCGTCAGGGCTGCTTTGTTGACAACTCTGCACTATGACAGTGTCAGTGGCACTGTCCCAAGACACATCCAGTGGTGACGTAAAGGACAAGCCTCCCTCACCGCACCTAGTGGGATGGACACTACCACAAAGAATATTTAAGGAAGGAGGATGCTTCCTTGGAAACCAGTCATCACAAGAGTACTCCATAGCAGGTGAAACGGGATCAACTGAAAGGGACAGCAAAATCCTCTCTGACATCGACCTCAATCTTATAAAGACAGTAAGTAGAATGGCCTCTATTTTTTGCAGCTTGAGATTACCAGTGATCGAAGTTCCCTATACTGATTTAAAAGCAGAAGTACCTGATCAAGTCTATTACAAATTGTACCTTTGTGTTTTACGTTGTTAGGAAGGCTTTATTGACACTGGTTAGAACGTCATAGTATGCTAACACACCCAATGTATTTGCTTTTAGATTGTGATCAGTATTTCACAGCCATCTACAAGATCCGCTACAGGCTCAATAATGCCCCCACAGCTGAAAGCCGAGGTAAACGTCATGCCCAAGGTTGTTCAGGGGGACCTGCAGAGCCTGCCGCCAGAAGCGAGGGATTTCATTGAAAGTAATGCCAAGCTGTGCCAGCCTGAGAGCATTCATATCTGCGATGGCTCAGAAGAAGAAAACAAAAAAATTCTGGACCTCATGGTAGAACAAGGCATGATAAAGCAGCTGAGCAAGTATGAGAACTGGTGAGTAGCCTGAAGGAGGTCACATATGGACTCAGAATTGCAAGATGCTTTTTCTATCCTGTTTACTTTTAAAGCTACTTATAACCCTGCCATATTTGCTTTCCATGAATGTTTTGGCTCTATAGCTTACACAGGTGAAATACTTAGGAAAAGCAAACTTTTTCCTCTAAAAATTAACATAAAGCATATTATTCAATTGGACTATCAACTGTACATTGTCTCTATTGATTAGTTACACCAGGGAACTGAAAGAATGTCATGAGACTTATGTAACTGATCATTAGCAATGGCTAAATATTATTTAGCAAATACACCTTTTGAAGAATTCTACTGTTTTAGTCAATTAGTTTATTCATCAAATACTTTTTTGTGGCATTCAAATAGCTCTGTGGGTGTTCAAATATTATTCAGTACAGGCATTATTCATATCATGCCGATGAGCTTTGACTGTAATGTATTCAGCAAATACTTTTTTCAAATATTTCATCATCTCTCCCAACTAACTCAACATGAAAGGAGACTATTAACAAGAAGTATATACTCAGGAATTACATGCCGACCGAGAGATCTTCACGGAAGAAATCTGCAAAGACTTTTGAATAACTAAGTGCAGGAATTTGGCAATCTGTTTGCAGACTATTTGGGAGAGAAAAGGGCAAGATTCACCAGATAAATTATTCATTGTTAATTATATGCTTAGCTATAGTGATGATGGTTATGACAGCCCAACTAGAACATTTTTATACTCGTGGAAAATTTCTATGCACAGAGGTGAAAATGTAAAACAATCCTCTCTATTGTAAATTGATGGCAAGAAATGTTTAGAGGGGAAAAAGAATCCCCTTTAATAAACTCCTTCACTTTTTATAATCATGCTTATACTCAGCAGTATTTCTTTTGTGATGCCTCTAACTTAAAGGACTATGCCAATCCACTAAGCTAAATTCTGATCCCACAGGCACTGATACCAACACTTACAGTACTTGCTTGGCATCCACTTTGCTTGAGGCATCATTTTGTGGTCCCCATGCAAAACAACTTCACACTGATGAGAATGAGAACTAAACAAGATTAACTTTTCCCTGGAAGTTAACAACAAAGAAAAAGACTGAGATAAGAGGCAAAGGAGTATTAATGTGTAACCAGAATTTCCTAGCCTGTATAATTTGTTATTCGTACTGGAAAGTCTTGAAACAGTTTGTAGGAGAGACGGTATCTGACTGATTTTTGAGATCGTTTGTTATACTGGCTCTGTCATGGTAGTTTTTGCCTTACAAAGCACTGTACCCTTTTGTGCTAAACCAGTCCCACAGAAGGGTAGGAAGTGCTATACTGATAATTAAAGTCTAATTTCCTGATTTTTGGTGAAATGCAGCTGGTTGGCTCTCACTGATCCAAGAGATGTGGCAAGAATTGAGAGCAAAACCGTCATCATCACTCACGAACAGAGAGATACCACTCCGATCCCTAAAACTGGAACTAGCCAGCTGGGTCGCTGGATGTCTGAAGAAGATTTTGAGAAAGCCTTCAATACCAGGTTCCCAGGCTGCATGCAAGGTAGGCAAGAAAAGGGTGGCTGACATTCAACTAGGATTACAGAGACACTACTACTCCTTGTTACTGCAATCTTTAAAGACAGATTTTAGCTAAAGGTCTAGGTTTATACCCCTGATATTAGTCACTTTGCTGGTGAGATCCAAATGCCTGTGCAAGGGTAGTCCTCAGTCTCTTTATGAAAAGAGAAGAATGCTGGAAAAAGAGGGGCGAAGTAAGGTAGGAAAATTTTGGTGATTTTTTTCAGGAAGTCACACAGCAACTAAGCAGCAGATAGGAACTGAGGTGAGAATGGAGGAACCCCATCCCGAGCAACAATTTCAGGTTCAGCAGTTTACACCAACAGAGAACTTGGCCTCCACCCACCTTTACTACTGGCTAGACAATTTGTCTGAACAGCTGCTTTCAGAATTTAAGATAAAATTTCTTGCTACACAATTAGACAAACAAAGCTGCAGCTCTTTAAACATCATCAGAAACACCCACAAGACAAACAGCGTTTAAAGGAGTGAGAAACACCCTCCATGTTAATAAAAATGATGTCAAAAGTTCCTTGTTTTTCTCTCTGCCACATCTTACTACTCTGTGTTTTCCAGGACGTACAATGTATGTCATCCCCTTCAGCATGGGTCCTATTGGGTCTCCTTTGTCCAAAATTGGGATTCAGCTGACAGATTCACCATACGTAGTGGCCAGCATGAAGATCATGACGCGAATGGGGACAGCTGCTTTGAAAGCCCTGAGCAACGGGGAGTTTGTAAAATGCCTTCACTCGGTTGGATGTCCTCTACCGCTAAAAGGTAAGAGACATTAGAAACTGTCGCCCCTGGAAATTCCCAGGAGCACGTTTTAGAGCTGGCTGCGTGTTCTCAGCACGTGGGAGACACTCAACATAGAAGACCAGGGTGGTTTGTGCAACAGCACTGGGTTCAGAGCTCAATTAAAGGAGTTTAAGCTTAATGAGAGTTTCATGGAAAGGAGGTTATTATCTGTAGTACCTACAAGGGGGGGTTTCTTTAAAGCATCTGGTATGTGTTGCTGTCAGAGGCTCGATGCTGATGAAACAACAGTGTGATCCAGCATGGAAATTGCTGCATTCATGAGTACAACATTCTGTTCTGCAGAACCATTAATCAACAACTGGCCGTGCAACCCGGAGTTAACGCTGATTGCCCATCTCCCGGATCGCAAAGAGATCATTTCATTTGGCAGCGGTTACGGAGGAAACTCCTTACTGGGGAAAAAATGCTTTGCTCTCAGAATTGCCAGCAGAATCGCCAAAGAGGAGGGCTGGCTAGCTGAGCACATGCTGGTAAGAGCTATTAAATCATGTGTGTTTGAACAGCCATTAAACTTTAAATTAGCTCAACATAAATGCATCACATAATGCTATCAATAAAATTAGTCTCATATGGATAGTCCTGTAACAGTAAATATGAATTTATGACATGGCAGGCTTATGAGAAATAGGAAACTGCTTACAAGGTTAAGTACAGATACTATTTTAAAATGTTTGGTAAAGTCAGAGACCAAGAAAGATTTGGAACTTCTGACAGTGGCTACTTGTAGGCAGACCCATGTACTTGAGCAGAGCATAAACATCATCACCAGGCATCCACATTACCCCTACAATTCTAATAGTGAAAGATTAATGCAAATGTTGAAAATAGTCTTTCATATTATAAAGAGGTCTATGCACTCAAAAATCTGCAAATATTAGATTTTCTAAATTATTTCTTTGTACCCTTCCTGCCTTTACTTTCTGCTGTCATTTAAACACTCTACTACCATAAAATACCACAGAAAAACAGAATTTTAAAGTGCATAAGAGAACAGTCTCAGAAAAGATATCTGGACTCTGAGGAATGCAGAAGTATCTAAACATAAAATGCTTTCACGTTCCTCCAGTCGTGCAGCCAAAAGAATATTGCTTGGTTTTCTTCTGTCTCAGCTGAAAAACACAGCTGTATACAGTCTGTGTATCTTTAATCAGCAAAATACAGATAAATGCTTGAATTATGTACATACCTGACGTTTTAAAATATAAGCACTCCTTACAAATATTGTAAGGGCAAGAAGAGCAGACTTTTTGATGAATAGAGTACAGTTTGAGTTATTTGTCAACTGTATTATGTGGTGCTTCTTCTGTAGGAACAAATTTACATAATTAAATATTTTATCATTACCCCATGCTGGGAGGCAATCTTCAAAATTAGAAGTGCAAGAAAAAAGACCATGTTTAACAATTGCATTAATTTTTCAATAGATCCTGGGCATTACCAATCCAGCAGGTGAAAAGAAGTATTTTGCTGCAGCATTCCCTAGTGCATGTGGAAAAACTAACTTGGCCATGATGAACCCAAGCCTGCCAGGATGGAAGATTGAGTGTGTGGGCGATGATATTGCCTGGATGAAATTTGATGAACAAGGTAAGGAACTGAAATTGGATCGCTTTAGAGTCCTGAACGGGTTGCTTTTAGGTGCAGCAAGACATGCTATAAAATTCTGGATAGACTTAAACCAATTTGATTTACTTATATTTTGTCATTTAACTTCCAGGCAACTTAAGGGCAATCAATCCAGAAAATGGCTTTTTTGGTGTCGCCCCTGGAACCTCAGTCAAAACAAACCCCAATGCTATTAAAACCATATTCAAGAACACCATCTTTACCAATGTAGCAGAAACGAGTGATGGAGGTGTCTACTGGGAAGGCATTGATGAGGCATTACCACCAGGGGTAACACTGACTTCATGGAAGAACAAGGACTGGACCCCAGATAGTGGTAACCTGGCCAACTCCACTGTCTCTCTTGGCTTTCTCTGCTGAATTCAAGTTAATTCTGCCATTATGACCTTTTTATTGTATTCTGTACAGGGGAACCTTGTGCTCATCCCAACTCACGGTTCTGCACTCCAGCCAGCCAGTGCCCCATCATGGACCCTGCCTGGGAGTCACCCGAAGGCGTGCCCATTGAAGGGATAATATTTGGAGGCCGCAGACCTGATGGTAAGAGATGCAGTGGCCACACAGCAAGGCTGAAGTGCTGACTACAGAACGGTTGAAGCACAGCTGGGCACAGGCACAGGTTTTGCTTTCACAGCTGCAAAAGCAAGGAAATAACCATGTTGGTCTAGATTCTCCATGTTAGCCTTTGACACACTATCTCTTACAGCCACTGATATTTCAATATCTGAATTGCTAGATGTTAACACAGAGCAAGTAATAATAATAAAGGGCTGGAGAGAGATCAGGACCCACTAACCTGGGTAACACATAGCCACGTACCAAATTGCTGTACTTGTCTCAATTTGCTTACAGTTTAACTAGTTTGGGTAGGAAATGGTTAGAGAAATGAACCAGTTGCAGACAGTTTACAGAAAAAGAAATAAAATAAATTGATCTGTTAAAGGTCACCTAAAGTTGGAAAAGAAATAGAAGTAATGCTAGGTCTGAGTCTAATATCATGGCCGCAGGACCAGATTCTATTTCTGGTAAAATCTGCTGGGGATTCTGAGGTCCCAGATATCTCCTACTGAGCAACTAAACACGGATGTGTTCAGTAATCAGTAGCCAGTTTTGAAAACATTCGTATAAACTTCTTTGCTGTAAGAGGGCAGGAAATGAACTGATTAAAAAACAGGAGAATTTAGAATACATTATACAGCAACATGCATTCAACAGTAGCTCAGGTGGCAAAACCTGTTATAAAAATGTTTCTGGCCCTCTAATTACTGAGGTGATTTTGTTCTTTACAGGTGTGCCTCTCGTATATGAGGCCTTTAACTGGCAGCATGGAGTATTTATAGGAGCAGCTATGAGATCTGAAGCAACAGCAGCTGCTGAGCACAAAGGTAAATCAAAATTTAATCTGCCTACCTGTATTAAAAGCAATGCTCTCTGGACTGCCTGCTCTGTCCTCTCCCCCTGCTCTTTCATATTTCAGTCTTGGCAGCTAGTTTTGCAACTTGTGCATTTTCACAATAGAAAATATTTGTACTGGAATTAACAGCCACATTCTCTGTAAAAGTCAGATTAAGTAAAATTATCCCCAAGGTGGCAAGCGTACAGAAGAGGGTGCAGGCATGGGGCTGCCAAAAGCCTTGATATGGAGTTCTTGTTACAGTCTGGGATAAACAAACTTAAATTTTCTCTTCTGGTAGAGCTCAACATAAATAAATGAATGATGAAAGCCAGCTCTTGAGGATCTTCATTTAAGCTGCTTGACCTGAGATTTAAGAAATTTAATTTCCACTGATTACAAAAATTAATTTAATTTGTACCTTTTTTGTACATCAGGGATAATGCTTGTATTGTTTCTTAAAGCTCTTTGGTTCAGATACAGAAGGGTGGTTAAGGGACCATAGGTACTGAATCCTGGGAACATCTGAATCTTTGTGCTTTAGAGTAAATGTGCCATTTATTACCTTACATTCTCCATTTGTGTTTTGAACAGGCAAAATCATTATGCACGATCCATTTGCCATGAGACCTTTCTTTGGCTACAACTTTGGCAAATACTTGGCCCACTGGCTCAGCATGGCACATCGTCCAGCTGCAAAACTACCAAGAATCTTTCACGTTAACTGGTTCCGGAAAGACAGCCAAGGGAAATTCCTGTGGCCTGGCTATGGAGAGAATTCCCGTGTGCTGGAGTGGATGTTCAACAGAATTGAAGGGAAAGCCTCTGCCAAGCCAACTGCCATAGGTTACATCCCTGCTGACACTGCTTTGAACTTGAAGGGTTTAGGAGATGTTAACTTGACCGAACTCTTTGGTATCTCCAAAGAGTTCTGGGAAAAGGAGGTAGAAGAAATCAAACAATACTTTGAAGTGCAAGTTAATGCTGACCTTCCCTATGAAATAGAAAGGGAAACGCTTGCCTTAGAGATGAGGATAAAACAGTTGTAGCTGGTGAAAACCACAAGTATTTATCAATCCACACATACTAAGACAGGACAAATACATTTTACCAAATCACCACTGGAAGCATCACAGCACACTGATGGGCAGGGGGTTATAATGAAAGTGGGTCTTAGTTTAGTTAGAATATAGATACGGGCAGTCTAGAAGTAACTCCAGACCTAATCATTTATAACTACATCAGTTGTGAATAGGTGAGCAGCTGTGGGAATGTATGTGCATGTGGTCTGCAAAACCCTGATCTGTCGCTTACATGCACATATAGCCATGATGTAGGTAAATTATTTGCCTAGTTCTGCATATACAATCCAAACCAATCCAGCCTTCAAAATGTAGCACGTTGTTTCTATCACAAACCTCTAGAGTCTCAGACTCTACAAGAAAGAAGAAAGAAAATTAGATGCTGTATATATGTATTACCTAAACATATTTCATGGCTTAAATATTTTTTAGAAAAATGAAGTTGTAAGTTTTATCAGAGTGAAAGATGACTTTGTATTACTAATGCATATTTAAGACATTGCTATTATATATGGCTCATGTTGCTGTGATTTCCAGATGTTTTGAATGGCTTGTTCTTTAAACTATTGAAATAAATGTTTATACAAAATATGACCTCATTTCCAGTATTCTCACTGTTTATAAACTACATGCTTATAAATTGGGCCTCCTGTCAATACCACAGCACAGGGAGAAACTCAGTTGTGGAGGTTAGATGTTGACTAGCATTGATCTGCTACTCTTAAGCCAACTAGTTTAAGCCACATACAGTCTTTGCAACTTTCATTCAAGCCAAAGGAATGATCCAGAAATTATGATACCAGCTGTGAGCAGTCATCCAGCTGATGACATGCTCTCCATACCTGGGCGTTGTTAGTTACTTCAGGCATTTATGCAACAAAATACCTTCTAGGAAAGCCCCATATTAGGACCTTGCTCATTTGCTAAAGTCATAGGATTTGTCTCTGTTCCACAGTACCTCAGCTTTTGCAAGAATAACTACTGGAGCTGTTGAAGCAAAGGCAGTTTGGGAAGAGTTTCGCGGGTTTGTGGAGATACCTAAGCCTTACAGCCTGATGAAAATAGGGGTAGGAGCCCACGTTGGCTTCCTTGTAGATGCAAGATACTAAAACCATCCCATGTTCTCTCAATTAAATATGTCCTTTACATGCTTCCCACATCCCTGGCAGGTATCCCGCTTTTTTGCTTTGAATGCTTGATCTACCAAAATTGCAAATACTGCAAATATTTGCTTAGCAAAAAGAAAATCACTTACTCTGTGTAAAAAGCCTTTTTATAGACCCTGATTCCTTGCAAAATAAACAATACCAGGGCTGGTCAACAGATGCGCTTCGAAGTTTGCTAGGAGAGGTCACAGAGCCTGAAAAGCCTCCACCTACCTCCTGACTCCATGTTTAGGACTTAACACAAACATTATCAATTCTGAAGTGAATAATACAGCAAAAGTCAGTAGATAGATCACACAATAAACAGACAATAGAAAGTTGAGATGAAAGTGGAGAAGAGCAGTGCAGCCTCTGTAGAGATGATCATCGATTGACCTGCTTGCTGGTCAAAACCCACACCTGCATGGATGCAGGTCTCCTATAGTGTCATCTTTAGCCTGTGTACTCTTGAGTGAGCTCCAAATTAAAAGAAAAATAAAAGTGAAAGACAGTAAATAAATCAGAGGAAGCGAGCCAAGAGAGACTATTATATGCACGCAGATTCAAGGGCTACTATCACACGTATAAGATAATGTTGTCTATAAAGTAATTCTGTAAATAGCTGATGAAAGGCTTGGGCCATTCCCAATCTCATATGACAGTATTGGAGCTGGTATTTGGATAAGTCTAAGGAAGAAAGAACAAGGAGATCTAAGAAAATCTGTCAAGTGAATATCGGAGAGTTATGGCCAGTTACAGTATCAGAGTTTCTTATGGGCCTCATGAGATGATCCCAGTCCCAAGCAGTGCAAACATGTTCCAAGTGCATTTTGAAATGCTGCCCAGATGTACAGAAGCTTGGGGCGTTCCAGAGCTCTCTGAGCAGCTCCAGTGTGCTGTTCTGCCTTCTCAAACACAAGGCTCGATATTCTGAATATTACAAAAGAAACTACTCGTACTTCAAGCCAGAGGAATGTGTGCCAAAGGCCCAAGCCCAACAGGCATATGGACATGGGAGAACTGAGTGACACTTGTCCCATAAAATGCTGCTCAGTGAGGAGATAGGTACCATCACTGTGGGCCAGCATAACCGTGATCTTACAGCACACACCCAGCTAGCAAGGCTGGTGTTATAAGGTGCTAACTGCCTCGGGAACATCATACCCCAGCCCAAAACACCGGATTTCACATTCTGACTAAGCCCTCGCTTTCTCCTCCTCATCCCGCAAGGTTGGCAGACCGCTTCCCTTGACTGCTGCTGCCCTTGGGGTTCTCCTCTGGGTATTCTTTCCATGTAACAAAACACAACTCACACAAAGGGGCTACCAGGAGCGCTTCTGGCAAAAATATTTAAGCCGTTTGCCACTCTCCCACTCCACACATTTTAACTACATGCACCTTTCCAAACACTGCTCAAAGACTGACGGGCATGCAAATCACTCCGGAAACTACAAAACAAACTGCTGTACTGTTAAAGCTGAGAACAAGAAAATAACCTTTTGCGTGAGTCACGCAGCAGCTCTTTTGTATGTAAATATATCCACAACCCATCAGCATCTATGGGGAGTACAATTTACATTCTGAACGATCAAAATGTTTAGTATTGGCAGAGAAAATGTTTAAGAAGGGAGAAGGCGGCGGTTTAAAATTTAGAAACTTAGTCAACCGTGCCAGATTATGATCTCAACTTCTCTCCCTCCAACAAATACTATGCTCCATAAAAACAAAATGAATTAGAACAAAATGCTTTTAAATTGAAATTTGGAAGTTCCTCTGATTTTCAAAAGAAAGAGGGGAAGGCAAAAAATGCAATAAATTTCAAAAAATTAGTAAAGAAATATAAAACTTGGCCTATTAAATGTGATTCAGAGATGGGAAGCACAAGAAAGACTAACACATGAAGTGTACGGAGCCATAACATTTGCAACAGCTGTGTTATGAAATGCACTTGGTATTCTGGGAAGCAAGAAACAAAATACTTTGTTAAAACACTTGAGGATGTATCAGTGACTGAAAAGGAGAGAGACAAAAATCAAAATCACAGTTTAACCATTAATGCTGTTGAGGACAGGGTCTCTGGTACCTCGTTTATGCGGTGATTCACTGAACAAGACGACACAATGATGGATGCACCACATCCCGGGGAGGCTGCGCTCGACTCCCTGAGAGTTGGCGCGGTCCCTCTGAGTGACAGTTATCTGCTCAGCTTCAGTGCCAAGTACGCCTGTTAGCCCAGATAAATCCATAGAGCTCAGCCCCAGACCTTGGTCCAGTCTTTGCACAGGTTGAAAAGTCTCCAAACCTGATGCCATCCTTCGGATTTGTTTCTAATGTTTCAAGGTCAATTTTTGACTGTGTTTTGTCTTGTTCCTTCAAACCCTGTTCTCAGTTGTCAGTCTCAGTAGTAATTAGCTTGAGTATATAAGATATCCACACACCTGTGTTCTGTCAACATGGTGAAGGTTAAACCAGACAAATAAATAAAACTGAAAAGCACCATCCAGCTTGCTGCAGAACTCTCATTGGAAGAAAATGAAACCCAACTTCAAGTGTCTCACAATTCTGTGATGATAGGGCTATTTTCAGGGGAAAAAAAGTAAAATTCAGAGACATGACATTTGTACGCTGGGAAATACTGTTTTCCAAAAACCTTGGCTACCATAGTAACGTGATTTATTCTATACTTGCTGCAGTATAGTCAATTAGCTCCCTAACTGAAAGACAATTATCATAACTAGAGATGTACCTGGCTGGAAGACTACTGAAATGCTGCTTATGAATGGCAAAGCAGAGTGCTCCAAATTCCAAATTAGCAATCATTATTGTCAATCATAGAGGACATTTCTGGCAGTGGTTTAACCTCAGCGATACAAAAGGGCACATTTGTCAAATGGGTGCTGGCAAATCCCAGTGACCAAGATTCCAGAACATGTCCTGCCGCATCTGTGAATCTGTATGCAACACAGCTAGGTGGAAAAAGAGAGAAGAAAGAAAAAAATGAATTGCTATTGTATGCCTTTACTGCATTCTGTGGCCATTACGGATATAACTTCCATCTGGAAAACTTAACAGAGAAGGATTTTTGTGAACAAATTGCAGAAATCCACATATATTAACATGCAAAATTCAGGCTGTATCCAACTGTAGCAAACACTAACATCATTATAGTGTCTTTGTTGCAAGAGGCCATGCAGAAGACCTCTGAGCTGTCCCTACCCTGTGTGAAGGGTTTGTGCTGCCTTCGTTACCACCGGGGATCTGGGTAACCTCCGCATTCATGTTGCTCCTCCTTACACTGGCTCCGTGGGCCATGCCATGGCTTTTCTCCAGCATAAGTGTGACCAGATGTACATTCTGAGATTGTTTGAGTTCAGCTTTCATTCAAGCCGATAAGCTGCTAGCAGAACTTTTTCTAACATACATCCCAGAAATGTTCTTTGTGTCTTCTTTGCATATGTCAGATACTGGCCATTGGAAAAGAGAAAACATCTGTTCTAATCCTCCCAAAGGAACATATGTAAGTTTTTGTGCTGTTTTTATGCAGCCTCAAGGCCTTTTATTCAGCTAAAAAAAAAAAAAAAACCCTTTGTAAAACTGCTGGATTTTTTGTTGTTGTTTTATTTTTAAACCAAGCTACTAGGTTTTGTTCTTTTTCTTGTAAAGCATCACAAAGCCATTTCCCAGGTTGAGATGGCCAAGGAAAGGTCCTTTGCAGAAATTTCCTCCTGAGAAACAGCTGTCCTCCAGAACAAACTAAGCTCATCCTCAGTGGAAACTAGCTTCTAGACTCAGAGTTAGTAGACCTTACCCCTGCTTTGTATAGTTTTGGGGGATTTAAACCTTTTAAACTAATAGTCTGAATGCTTCCCCCCACTCCCTGCCTCCCCATCTCCTCAGTGAACTCCTAGGAAGGCGCTGTCACCATGGTGGGGGCTGGCACAGCAACAGCATGAGCGTACAAATGCCACTTCAGCTGTGAATGTGAAGAGCACAACAAAAGCTCGTTTTACCCACCAGAAACCATCACTGTACTTCTCTCTGTCTTCCTGAACAGATGAGAAACTTCCCGTGGTGTTCTGGAGCTCCAGATCCTGAGAGCAGCTATGAATAGCAGCTTTAAATTTAACCAAGGTTGGAAAGAGAGTGAAATCTAGACGCTACAAGATGATGCCAGTTCAGCTGGCTCAGGAGCCAACAGAGCCTCCCTTGCAAGTGGCACGGAGATAAATTCCAACCCATGGGGCAAACAGCATCACCATCGGCATCCAGCAACACTGCAAAAGTGGGATGACTTTGCAGGACTTAACGCACTGCTAAGCCTGGAGCAGTACAACTCTCCCAGGAGTTGTTCCTGCTGGCAGAAGCCAGAAGGATGGTGAGACCCAGGTGAACCTTCTGGAGGTGACAGCACATTGCACTGACTCTTGCTGAGCAATTTGACTCCTGTGTTCCTTTTCCTATAGCTTGTTCAAGTATGACCAAGCTAAGGTAAGTGAGCCTGAACTTTTGTTCCACCTCAGTGACTGGATTGCCTTAATGCACACTCATGAAGAGCCACACGGTAGTGACAGTGGAGCTGGATGGCAGAGCACCCGCTGACTTCGGCAATGACAAGAAGAATCTGTGGGTCCTCTGCTGGGATTTGGTTTTGTACATTTGGTCTGGCTTTGCCTTCCAGTTTGGGATACTACCAACAGTCACTTGAATCTCCAGAGGTAGCCACTAGAAAAAAAAAAGATGCTATAAATTTAACTAGGACAGCAGTTGGGAAAGGGGAGGGGGAGGCTGTTTGAGAACTGTGGGTTGACTGGTGGTCTTAGAGTATAAAAACAATATCCTTCTGACACTAGTAACTAGAAGCAGGCCTCAGATTCTGTGGAGTTTTCTTGGTCTTTATAGAATAAAGACAGAAATCTGGCTCTATTTCATCACAGTTATTAGCACTCAGGCACCCCTCCACCCTTGCAGGAGATTAGTAGTGATAATGCATCTGGTACCTGCCCCAGCAATAACAGATCTATGTGGAGAAGACTACAAGAAATTGTTTGGACTTCTGCCCAGTCCTAGAAGTCCCACCAACCATTTCCAAAAGTCCCATCAGTTTTTATGGCTTGTCTCTCAAGAAGGCTGTTGAAACCTACATGAAGGAGACACTTTAAAAAGATTTTTGCAGACATTTATTTCTGGCCAAATTATGATTGCTTGGAGGAAAAAGAAGCCACCATACAAATCTTGTTAGAGACTACAGCAGGAACTCACAAACCCATGCAGAACTGAGATAAGCTAAAAAAAGCAATAGCATCCAGGAAGGAAAGACAGACCAGCCAGCCAAATGCAACTCTAATTCCAACCCGTGACAGACCCCTGGGGCAGCTCCAAAGCCACTTAGCACAAGCATGGAGCTGGGCCAGGAGGAGACACTGGCACCAGAAGAGCGGCTCTAGCAAGTCCAGGCTGCGATTTGGTGTTATCGCTGAGGGGGACAGACTCGGACAGGCGCGTTACCCCCAGCACCACCAGCACACAGCTCCCCACCTCAAAGCCCTCCAAGTCAGATAGCTCTGGCAACCCTGTGATCCCCGAGCTCCCTGAACAGCAGAGCGTGTGAGCCTAGGAAAACAGTAACAGCACATCTGCTAACGACACAGAAACACGCTGGCAATGCTCCGTGCGGCTTGGCAGGGGAACCGTCTGCAGTCCAAGGTCTAAAGGGCAATCGGCCTTCAGAGACGCCTGCAACTTCAAGGAACTCCGTCCTGGAGTGAAATCGGTGCCTCTGCAGCGCACAGCCCACACTGGGCCCTGACACACGCCAAGCGAGTGCAGTGCCTGCTTCATGTCACACAGGAGGTGAATTTCCCAGGAGAGCTAGGGGAAACAAGCACACAGAGCATCTCCAGAGGCTTATTCCCTGCGCCTCTTGGACCCCTCCAGCAGACCTCACCGGAGGGACAGCTCTACCAGCACAGGCAGAGTATGTGGGGCACCAGCACAGGATTACCAGGTGCTGGGAATATTTACTACAGCAGGGACTGGAAAATGCCTTTTTTTTTGCAGGTATACAGTGCATAAAGCTGCCAGGAAGGTGACTGTACTGATTAGCCTTGTGCAGGACTGTGGGACTGCTGACGACTGTCTGGCCTGGGGGTCCCCAAGCAGCACTCATCAGTGCTGTAGGAGGAAAGTAAAGGAGAGGGACCAGATACTCAGGGACCAGACATTTTCTAGCGCTGACAGCTAGAACACTCCCCGCAGGCTGTGTCAGTGCTGCCGTATCTCCAGACAAGGAGCTCTCTCCCATATGGCTACACCCCTTGCTTCTCTTCCAGTTGCTGGAGAGCAGCTCCCAACCTCCCAGTCCAGGGGACCGTGTTTGCTGGATGCTGTCCCTGCTACAGACACAGCGGGAAGGCCAGGGGGGCATCTGTTCCCAAGACATTTATGATGGTGCTGGTTTTTTCGAACCATGAGTTTGAACAGAAACTATGTTGCACCTTAAATGTCACTGCCAGGCAGAAGGAAAGTCATGAATCTTTAGCAATCTTCCCAACATCATGATTTTCAACCAGAAAATGAATATATATTGGAAGAAACACTACAGCTGTGATTGCCTCAGTGAAGCCATTAACAAATGCAGTGTAACACGTCCAAGTGCAGTCAGACCTGTCTGGGGGCTGCTGGGTCTTTCTCACATCCTCCTTCTCTCCCCGTCCCTCTGCTTATTGTTTACTTCGTTGTTAATCCCACCTAATTTAAAAATAGGAAATTGATTTCTTATGTATCCATTACAAACCAAATCATTTCTTTATTACAGCAAGGATCATATTTCATAAGCAAGTCATGGAAAATTAAAACCATGCCTGTTGCTTTGATGAAATAATGGAGAGAAACACTGGAGGGGAAGGCACAGACAGCTGGGGGCTGTCATGCAACCCGTGGTGCAAGTTAACTCTTTGCAGGCACCCACAGCTGACAGTTTTCCTCCCCTAAACTTCTGATTCTAGCGCTAAGCACTCCCTTGTTGCTGAACGTCAAAAGCATCCAATAGGAGAAATGCAATCCCTCTGAACAAAGTAGGTCAATGATTTTGGTGGCTGGAGATTATGTTGTTAACAGCATGCTTGCAGCCTGCCTGTATGCAGAACCAGATACCTCTCAATATTAACACTACTGAAATTGGGTGTCTGACAGTTGCTGCTGCACATTGTACACAATACAGGAACCCACAATACCAGCCAAACATTACCCCAGAAGTCCTTACAGCATAAATATTTCCAGGCCCTGGGCATATTAGACTGTTGTGCCTTGCTCCCAGGTGGGGTGATTTATGCAGAAGAGGAACCAAGTTTCCCTGGACAGATACTCGGTGCTGCGCACAGGTTATGGCAGTACAGCAGATACCCCAGCCAGAGCAAAACTAGTTAGCGGTGTACTGTGACTTGGGGTGGATTATAAATTAAAACAAAATCCATTGTGTGCATTACTGAGGATTTATGGGCTGCTCTATGAACCTCTCTGTGGAGCAGACAGGACAGGGGTCCTCTGGAAAGTAATCCAGATAAGTACTGCAGCTCACAGGACATTGCAACATCCAACCCAAAGTTCATCGACTACTTCATTAACATTTTGATCTCTAGGAATTACAGCCAAACAAAACCTCTTCAATTTTCCTGTCGGAAGCAAAAAGATCAGTGAGTTATCACCGTACAGAATGTTTTCTATAATGTATTTTCTATAGGTGTATCCATATAAAAATATCATGTCTGACAACAAAGAAAAAGCAAAGCTATCGCAACAGACCACAAGCAGACAGACTCCATGATAGTGAAGGGTAGCAGAAGAGATTGTTTCAGAGCAGTAATTCATGTCAAGTCTGTTCACCTCTACAAGCACACCTTTTGAGCGAGAAACTATTTGCCTTCACTTCTTTGGGAGAAGAGTCCCATTTTGAAAAAAAATAGCCCATGTTACAGCACCTTGCAAGACTGTGTTACTCTCAAACTCTGCTGTGGCTCAGGGACTTGCTGTTCTCCTTTCTGGAAGTTAGGGCCAGAGACATTACCATACTAAAGTAATTCTTACGCCAGCTAAGGGGACTACAAACACAGCCACCTTACCCAACCCTTCCCCTGCTCTGGGAGGAGGCCAGTCAGTGAACAGCAGGCATTTGCCAGTTCGCTCCAAAGAGCTTCCTAACATGTGAGCCAAAGAAAGTCCTTTAAAACTCTTTATGGTCCTTTTGCACTGATGATTCTCAGAATTGGAAAACAAGTTTTGTAACTCAGCAGGAGTGAAGGAAAAGGGCTCCTTCCAGGAACATCCTGCATCATCTCTCCTGCCCCCACCTCCAAAGGGTTGTCTAAAACTGTGTTGCTGGGAGATACCATGCTCCTTTCTGCTAGCTTCTCTGTTGGCTGCTGTTATGTTGAACCGACTTATTTATGCAATAAAGATACCGAGAAACAGTCTGTGTAAACCACTGCAAGTTACCACCAAGCATCTCCAAGATCAGCTAAAATGGCCAAAGCTTTCCCAGCCTCTGCAGAGTTCTCCCACAGAAGAGGCATTTCAGTTCCTTGTTACGGAAGATGCTTTATGCCACTTTCTGGTCTGCCACGTTGCTCTGTCATGCGACTTTACTCAGTCCTCTGTAGTTTCTGTCAGCATTTTAATGATTATCAAATACATTGTAGAATTATTTTAATGAAGTTTCTTCTTTGGAAAATATCCTCCAGGGGTTCTAACCAGTCTTTGTTTTGATGATACATTTGATAAGACAGTCACCAAAAAAATAAAAAAATACAGAAACATTCATCTGCATTTGCACAAAGGAGCCAGCTCACCACGCCAATATTTCAGTGGAACCACTGGATGTTTTCATTAGCTGCGTTTGCCACTGTGACAGCAACAATAACTCCCAGACAGAAGTCGAGACAAGACGTAGTAATTAGGTCAAACCTTCGGGACAGAGCTGTCATCCCAAAACATAAACGTGAGTTACTCTCCCACTGCCCAAGCTCTGTGAGCTGTGCTGTTGCTGTGGGTTGTCTAAGCTGGATGAAGAACTGGAAGAAATGAGGGTCGTTCTGCCTTTTGCTGTTCTTCACAATTACCCCATGTTTAATTGATCTTGATTAATTATTTAAAGGTAAAGGGAGCTTTCCTGACCTAATGGCAACATGTAAACTGATTAGCTTTACAAAGCCAGCAAAATTATCTGCATGGTGAGATCGACTCTTGTAATGTATTATTTAGGCCAAGTTATCCTGTGTCACCAGCAATGATGTGCTGCCAAACACAAGACCACGATCACAAAGGTGTGACATGGGTCCCCTTAGGGTGAGGGTTAGAGTCCCCCATGCCCTTAGCACCCGTGGGTAGGGAGGAGGAAGATAAGTATGAGGAAGAAAAGGAGGAGAAACTGCCCTGTGCTGTGGTAGCTTGTGGTGCCTCCCGGGGCTGCATCCACGTGGGGCTGGGGGAAGGCATGGAAAGAAGAGAAGCACTTGCGGGTGGGATGGGGGCTGGGAGCAGGCAGGGAGCACGGGGGAGACAGCAGAGCCACAACGAGGAGCGAGGCACCTTCGAAGGCAGGTTTGAGCAGCCCAGCGGGACCCGGCTGCAGTTCGCCTAGCGGAGCCAGACGCTGCTGCTAGCACAGCCCAACCCCGAGGGGCAAATGCAAGCTGGCCCTTTGTCTGGCTCTGTTTCGGCAGTCTTGTCACAGTCTCCCTTCGGTAACATCACTAGTGGTTACAGGGCAAAAACATTGATTTTGTGCAGATAATCCCTATTGTTGCCAGAAATCAGAACCTAGATAAAAGCTTTCCAAGAGTTGTGCTAAGATTCGGATCTGAGCTTTGCAGAGGGAGCAGCAGTGCCCTGTCCGGGCTGATAAGCAATGCGGTAAAATTGATTCCTGGAGTAACTTATGCACATTGGAAGAAAGTGATTTGTTTAGATATCTACAGTATTCCCCATCTCTTCTGGCCAATCGCTAAGGCAGGTACACAGATAAATGAGAAGAAAACACACACGTCACCGCTCTGGCTTCAGGGTAAGAAGATAAGGCTGATAAGGCAGTAAGTGAAATTCTCCTTCAGGCTCCCATGCAAATATGGACTTGGGCAAAGGCTTCTCAGCTGCAGCAGAAATACGTGTGTGAAATAACAGCACCCCCAGGAACAACAGGACAATAACCTCCCATCTCCATCAAAAGATCCTTGTCTAGAGATCTTACAGTCAAAACAGCTGAGACAGAGCAGCTGAGAGGAAAAAGAGGCACCCAGAGCCCCCTTTGAAGGCACAGGGGTGGGCGGGAGGCCCAGCAGGAGGTGGATCTTTAGACACAAGCCAAGGCCACCAGCCCTGAGGAAGCAGCCTCCCCCAAGGCTGGTTCTGTGTAAGGGTGAGGATGCTGTTAGCTTACAAAATACAGAGGCAAGAGAGATGCGGGCACCAGAAGCCAGCTCACAGGACAGTACCACCAGTGAGGTCCCCATCACTGCAGGTTGAAGGAGACAACGCCCATCAAAACCTCCCCACGCTGCTGCCACCAGCCAGGAGGAAAAGCACAGAAGATAGGAACATCCCCAACCTGCAGGACAGACTAACCTCCGTCAGCTGCACACAGAAACCCATAATCCTTCAGTCAGTGAGACCTTTCTTAGCCATCTGGCCATGCCACCAGAGGCTTTGAAATCATCTCCCTCCTTTTGAAACAGACTCATAAAGTCTCATGAGCCATATCACAAAAAAGGCATAGAGGCTTTCTGCCAAATTTCTGAGACTTCAGGGTTTTTCCTCCCCCCGGTTACTTTTACATCCCAACAATTCCTTCCCTGTATTTATTTCTACTCAGTTTTCTACCTCTGGGACCCAAGCAAGCCATGGAACCTGGATTAAACATGCCACAAAAGAATTCAAGTCTTGACATGGCCAAAATAGTGGTTTCCAATGAAACAAAACAAAAGGCTAGGATGAAGTAGCTATGTCAGCAGCTTGTGCAGCGGTGTAAATAGATGTTGCCAAGGGAGACTGAAGAGAGATAAGACTCCACCACACCTCCAGAGCTCACAGAGGAAGCGTTCAGATCCAAACCCCATTTGCTAGTAGTGTTCACCACTCCGACTTCAGCTGAAACAGTGGATAAGTCGTATTTATAAGACAAATGTTTTAAAAAGGGACAGAAAAATTCAGGCTTCCCAGCTGGGCACCAGGAAGACATTTCCTCCCAGGGAAGATTTCATTTCCGAGCCGTAGGACATCTGCAGTCTCCTACCCATGAGGAAGGGACTGAGCAAACCTCAAGCCTGACCCGGGCCAGCAGCAAGAACAAGAGCACTCAGTGTCTGTTGTATTGAAAAATGTGTATTTCTTTGGTTTTTAATCTTCACTGGCAACCCCCAGACCTACCAGGTTGCCTCGCTCCAACAACTCCAAGGGCAGAAACCAGGCAGAAGGGGCTGGCGAGGCTGGAAGAGCAGAGCCCCACGTCCTGCAATGCCAGGGACGTGCACCTGGGAAAGTTTGGGTTGAACATCAGGAAGGTTGATCCTGGAGGGCTGGTGCAATGCAGTAAGGCTACCTGAGAGGTCAAGGATTCTCTGTCCTTGGAGGTTTCCAGGCCAAGACACAGCTGACCCAAAACAGCCCTGGCAACACCTCAGAGAACAAACCAGAGCCCTTCCAAAGTCCCTCTCACCCAGCACTTCCATGAACATGAAGGGAATCGGTGCAAAGGGAGATGAATAGAAGATTGCCCACAAAAATACAACCAGCAGGTACAGGAAAGAACAGCTCTAAAATAAGCAGATTTATGCCTACATGTTAATTAACACTGAACCCGATAAAGCCTAACTACACATTTGTTTTAATTAAGAGAAAGGACCACTTGGCAGCTCTCCCATCAGCTCGTCTACCCCAGGGACACCCACGCCAGGCGAAAACACTCAGGAATGCAGCTCCAGCTCACCCGCTGGCGTAACGTGTTTGTTCTCCAACGTGTTGGATTCCTGCTTGCAGCCGGCTGTATTGGCTGGACTTTGGTCCAAGAACATTTCACCTGGATGTATGAACCTAGCACTACAGCCACCAGGGTAAACATTGTATTTTCAGAGGGCAACACACACGCCACTTTAACTAAACTGATAGACATAGCGACTTTATTAGTATTCAGTCTTTTCAGCAAATTACCAAGGCAGACTGTGCCAGTTTTGCAGAAATCACAGGGATTGTGCTGGCCTGGAGGAACTTTGCTTTCCAAGGAGGGGGCTGGCAGAGCAGTTGTGGGGAAGCTGGAGCCCCAAAGCATCACAGCAGCCCAGGCCACCAGGCTCACGGGCTCCCACTCCCACAGGAGCAAAACTAGTTGAGTTTTGAGGTGGTCTGGGTTTGGAGGGGAGAAGGGAAGAGGCAGCACTGCCGGGTGGCCCAGGCTGTGGTTAGCAGGGTCAGGTGGCCCAGGCTGTAAGCACAGTTTGGTTCCCAGGAAGAAAGAAATCTAACCAGAACCTGCAAGTGTGCATTAGTCTATGCGCTTGGGAAATAATTCCTGCCCCACCACATCCTTCCCAAGGCTGTTGCCTGCAGGCAGAGGGGTAGTACAGACCTTGGGGAGGGCAGCCCTGCAGGACACCTGACCCAAATACCCGCACGCCACTCCATGAAAGCATTTGGTGGGGCACAAGAGCATGCAGGTTTGCAGGAAGGCTGCAAGCAGACGTGTGCCTCCAGCAGAGACCAGAAGCACCCCATGCTCCAGGCCAGGGCTTTAGGGCTGGGATCAGGACAGTGAGGTTAACACACCACCTGCCTTGCTGGCTGGTTCACATTTCCCAGTTACCCCACGCGACATTACCCGTACGATGCCTCCTTCTCTGCCCGAACCAGCTCCCTTGTACTAAGGAATTCAGTCCTTGAGAGCCAGGCTGCTCCCTCCCACACAAGACACCTACTAACCCCAGCCATGGGGTGGGTTTGACGCAGACCCCATCCTGCACAAAGCAGCACAAGGTCCCTTCAGCTGAGGCTGGGTGCCCGCCCAGCAGGGCAGGCTGGCTTGGGTCACGTAATCTCAGCACTGCGTGGAAGGAAGAAGGATTTGGGGTTTCTGTAACTGGATGTTTTGTTTGTTTTAAAAGTACATCTCGTTTCAGAGGGTGCTTCAGGTAACCACTGAAGGGAAGTTCAACGCTAATGGTGCAAAAGGTCCCCCGATGAATACACAAGCGTGCACCACTGTAGAAGGAACATGCTGAGGACTTCAGTTGCCCCACCTGAGCTGAACTGCAGTCCCAGGCCACAAACGGGCTCCTAGCACAGACTGCATTAGCCGAAACATCTTCCATGGGAGGCTAAGCTACCCCAACACACACACTGAGGACCAATGGGCCAGTTTCTGTGGCTCAGCTAACATTACCACTAAGCTACAGTGCCTTGCCCATGGGTTGGAGCCCTTTACTGCAATCAGTATTTAACCCCAGTAACCTAGAATGACCCCGCTGAGAGGTGCCTCCCGTCTGGACACCTGCCAAACAGTTCAGAGTGAGCCTGAACAAACTTCGCTCCCGATGGCAAGGTAAAGCTGGCAGCATCTGCATCCTTTCCAGCCAGAGATCTCCCCCACCCAGGCACCCTCCCATGATAAAGCTTCTGTCCCTGCTAGGGCCCATCGCTCCAGTTTATCAACTATTGTCTGATCACTACCATAATACGGTGCGTATCTCTCAGTATACAGACAGAGCAGAGCAAAATAACCCTTGCCTCCCTACTCACCTCCCATCTTAAAATGGCAAAGTAGCCAGAAGTTTCTGTGCACTAAAAATTATTACAAAAACCGAGGATACTCTGGACTGCCACATATCACACCTACTCAAACAGGTCAAAGCACTACTGGAGGAGGGCGAGTTGTGTGTATATGAGATTACTAACTCCCACTACAAAATGGCTGTCATAACCACCCTCATTTGTCTCGATAGCGTAGTAAAGCAATTGCTGTGACATTGGAAGATAAGGGGACTCCAGCGCCCATTCAGCGCTGCACTGCCAGGGTTCGGTTCCGGAGGTTACCGTGATGAACGCGCTCCCGGTCCTTGCGCAGCAGCCAGACCAAGTCTCACCTCGAAAAGGCAGTTGTGCAAGTGCCCACCCTGGTCGGCAATGCTCGGGAAGAGTTTAGACAGCCCACATAAATGTGTGCACACACGCATTTTGTAACAAAAAATTCTTTTTGTTCCTGCAGACATCATCTGCAGCAGAGGTGTGAGCTGGTTTCCACAGGAAGCTTTTCCAGCAGAAACATCCAGGGGGAGGTAGCTTGGCTGCCCCTTTTTGCAAACTGAGGCAGAGAGGGACCACTCCCGCCCTGCAGAGCCTGGCTAGGGGATGGCCCAATCCCTCCTGGCAGGTCAGGGCCCCCAGGGAAACAACCGGGAGAAGACACACAGCCCAGCAAAGGACGGTGCTTGTGTGCATGCACTGAAGCAGAGCACGGAAGGCAGCCACAGAGCTCCAGTAACTCCCGAGGAAAGCATCAGCTGAGCAAGCCTTCATTCCCACAGCTCACCATCACCCTACAGCAGGGCTCACCCAGAGCCTCCCCACCCCAGGGCAGAGCCAGCTCCCACCACTCACCTTCACGCAGCCACATGTTCCCCTCTTCCACTGCACCCAGGAAAGGGCCTTTCTGCTGCTCTCCAGGCAGCACCTCCAAACAGGGCTCCTGCTCCTCTGCTCCTTCTTGTACAGGGCCTGCCCACCCTCCAGGTGCCCCTCATCAGCGCTGAGGGGGCTGCTACCGACCCCCTCCTGCCCAGCTCCGCTCCCGCTCAGCCCGGCTGCTGGGGAGGGGGGAGCAGGGGGCTACCCCGGCAGCAGCGGGGATGGAGAGGGGGAGCAGGGAGGCAGCTCTTCCCTTGGAGGCTGCATGTCAGACAAGGGAGCTGTCAGGGGGTACAAATGGCCAGGGGACACACTGCCATGTATTACCAGATCCTGCTAGGATTATTTCAAACATCCTTATTCTTAGCCAGCCTGGCCATAGGTGTCCCCTTATTTGTTCCCCACCCTCCTCTCATCCCTTCCTGTGGAAAATCACACTGAACTGTCGCACGCAGAGCCGAGCACCTTTGCCTGGGACGTGGGGCGAAGAGGCTTCTCCACTCGCCATCTCGTGGTGGCAGCAGGCAGCCTGCCACGTCCCGGCAACCCACAGCCCCATGGCCCCATGGCCCACGGCCCCATGTCCCCACAGCCCCTCACCAGGGCTCCGCTGTGCCGCGGGGTGCTTGGCACCCACAGCACCCATCTGCACCAGCCGCCGGTTCGGCCCAACTTGCTCATCCCACCGCAGCCAGTGGTGTGGGTGGGTTTACACCAGTGGAACCGGGGCGCAGATTTGGCCCCACACTTGCAGGTTGTCTCTGCAGACCCACTCATGCTCAAGGCTCAGTGATACCCCAGAAATTCCCCCGCCTTTGAAAGGAGGTGGCCAAGAGATGGAGACGATGGGAGCAATGATGTGTGGGCAGAGATTTCATGTTCTCAGTCTTGTAACACATTTTATGAGTCCGGCTCTTCAAACCCCCAGCACACCAGTTTGGGGTGCCCACCCTCAGCAAACCCAGAACTGCTGCAGGTGTCACAGGTTGGGCACCCTCACGAGTGCCCGCAGGGGGACGGGACGTGCCATGAGAGCTGCTCCATGACGAGGCTCTGCCAGGGCAGCAGATGGGCAGCTTTGCACTGGCACAGCTTTGCAACCACCCAGCAGTGTGGCTGCAAAGCTCCGAAGGCAAAGCTCCTGCCTCGGCTCCTTTTAGCGTTTTTTTCCAGGCAGCCGATGCAGGACCCAGCGTTGTCCCTTCAGCCTGCGCAGCCCCGGGGCTGGCAGCTCGGCCCCAGCAAGCTCTGCCATGGTGGCCCCCCGCGCCGGGTTGTGGGGCAGGACCCTGCACCACCGCTGTGCACGCGCTCGAATTGCAGGCTCGGCCAAGTGGTTTTCATTAAACCTACAAAGGGAAATTCACCCCAGAACGAGCTGATGCCTGGAAGCTCTTCCCGGCCTGGACACCAAAGCCATGGCTTCTACAACGTGCCCCCTTGGGCAGGGTCCTCCAGGACCTGCTGTGCAGCCCCAGGCCCTCCTCCAGCATCCCTCACCCTTTCCGCCCGGACTCCCAGTCCCTACCAGACTTACCCTTTTTCTGGTTTTCCCCTCTAATTTGGGATGAACGGCACAAAAGGAGCGATTTTGCTCCCCGCCCCCTTCCCGTCCTCCCTCCTCCCCTGTCTGGCAGGTCTGTGTTATTATTAAAACACTTGAGATTATGGTTGTCTGAAAGTCAAAGAATGACAGCAAAGAACCAGATGCTGTACACTGATAAATTACAAGGGCATTATGCAGAGGCAGCTGTACCATATAAAAGCCTAGTTTTTATACCATGCCATGATTTTCCATGTGGCATCATATGGTTCCAGCATCTGGGCGTCACCGTCAATGTCTCCCGTATATTTTGCTGAGCACTGTCATTACGATAATGAAGAAATTGCAGCAGACGTTAATTGCAGTTCCCGCTGGCTATTGCGAGAACTCAGAGACATTGGAGCGGGCTGGCAGGGCCTCTCTCATCTCACTGGGGGTTTCTTCACTGTGTTGGCAGCAGATGAGAGGGGTCTGGATGGCTGTGAGTGCTGTGAGCAGCATCCCAGTCCTGCTCTCCCAGAGGCCAGCCCCAGCCAGGACTGGTCAGCACTGGTCAGCACGCAGAGATGAAGTCGGCAGGTCTCTGTTCCGTTCCAGCTGCAGAGTTTTGTAAATGCACTTCTCCTGCTTGGTTTTCTCCTTAGTCTTAGCAGAGAGTGCCACGGACTGCATGCGGGAAGGAGGTCCCCACGTCCTCTCCTCAGTCCCCTGCCCATCCCGGCCAGGCAGTGGCAGTGGGGAGGACCACGGAGGAGCAGGGCTGAGGCTCACAGCCCTTAGTTTGTGTCTGGAGATGGGCCTGCAGCAGCTAATCAGTTCAGAGCCTGGAGGGAAGGCAAAAAGGACTTTTTAAAGTTTATTCTCCATTTCTCTGTTGTGCGTTTAGGGATGTCATGGCCCTGGACTGGAGCTGCTGCAGCACAAGCCGCCCCAGGGCTGGCAGCACTGCAGGAAGGGATTCCCCAGTGGTGCAGACCGCCTGCTCCCACGGCAGTGGTGGGCTCGTGGCGGCAGCAGCTTGGTTGCTCATGGTGGGCAGACGGGTTGCTTGGAAAATGCAGCTGTAAGGTACATGTGTATCTGGGGATCTACTGGCAGGATGAAACATCTTCATTTTGCTAATTAGGTCTGAATTTGGAAACATTCAAATTAGGTTCCTCTTTGGGTATAAATACCAAGGCTCACCTCTGTGTTTGTCTTTTCTAACCCCCCCTGCAGTCCAGGGAACTCCAGCTGCATGCAAAGCTACTCATTTCCAGACATTGCTGCAGGATATATGGAAACAACACGTCCAGAAATACTCATCACGTAACAGGGGCTTCAACAGGGACAAGGAACGTTTTGATGAGCAACTTCCTTTGTACCTGGGTAAATTCCTTTGCAGGACTGGTCTCACCTGCCGGTGCTCACCAAGGACCGAGAGACCTGCCTTGCCTTGGGCTGGGGTCTTCGAGCACCACGGTGATTGCTCAAACCACGCGGGATCTCTGTGCCGTAACGTGCTGGCACTGGTGACATGTTGGAGGGCAGCTGCCAGGAGGCCCTGGGCCCACAGGGGCAGCAGGATTTGAGCCTCTGGTTTGTGACCCTTCACTCAGCTCTCTGCACGCAGTGGCTGGCAGAGCTATCCTAGAGGTGGTCCAGCCCTGGGCATGGGGACCCAGGACATCGTGCCAACCCCTCGTGCCATGGGCTGATTCACAGCGGTATCTGACAACCGTCTCTGGGTGATGGTTTCAGTGTCATGCTGGGGGGGGGG
>Ga0065711_1002117_pt1 | contig 37104 bp, 39 predicted proteins | sample Hoacrofraction12_FD_59098 | JGI IMG/M metagenome (GOLD analysis project Ga0065711, IMG submission 59098) | Hoatzin crop microbial communities from Cojedes, Venezuela - Epithelial fraction 12 v2 (version 2) | ecosystem: Host-associated > Birds > Digestive system > Esophagus > Crop | place...
AAAAAAAATACAGACCTTTTTTTTTTTGGTGACTTTGATATTAGCTATGTTGAATCAGAGGGAGAAAATCAGAAGAAAACCTGTGGTTTAGACAAACAGGTCAGATTGTACTTTTTCACAAAATTAATAAATCCTGTTTGAGCTGTCCTTCCTACCAGAATAGGTTAAATTGAAAGTGAATCACAGGCACACTTGGATGAAAACAAATGATTAAAACTAACATGACATCAAGCCTTAGTGAACCAAACAAGTCATAATTTACCCTTCAGATTCTGCCTCTGCAAAAACTTCATCCCCATCATCGCCCGCTCCGGCCTCTGCAGTGGTGGACAGATTGCCAGTGGATGTTGTAACCATTGGAACAGACTGGGAAGCGTGCTCGGACGCGTCCGCTGATGCGCTTTCAGTAAACACTGTCACTGCACAGGAAAGGCAGTTTAATAAACAGTGAGTTAGTTTTTATTTCCTACAGAAAATCGATGGAAATCTCAGGCAGGTCGGAGAGAGGGCTACTGGAATACTACTGACATAGCAATCACCACTGTTAACAACAATTATCTAATTCTTTTCTGGGAAGTCAGGGTTTGCGGCCTTTACTTCAGCCTGCAAATTTCTTGTGACTTACCTGGTGCTGCTACTTGTAATGGTGTTGTGGGTACGCTACGGCCACCCGATTCTTCCTCGTGAGCAAGGAATAGTGGGGTTTCATACATTCCTAAACCTGCAACACAGAAAGGTTTAGTGACAACTAAAACAGCCAGCTAAAAAGCAGATTAACTGCTGTTTTCCCTCTGTACCCTTAAGTACAAATTGCTGAATTTCATTAAATATGGAGATTCTTGTATTTTAAGTTGTTTCGACTTCCTGTCGGAGCTAATTATAATTTATTGAAAGGTAAAATCTTGATGAAAATATTACTACTTGTTTTTCAAGGGGGGAGGAATACTAACTCTCTCCCAGCCGAAACAAGGACAACTTTCTTCCTTTTCTTATGCTGTTTTTTTGCTGTGAGCTTTCTTCAAAGAACTGTTCCGTGCTGACAAGGATGCAGGGGAAAGGGACCGATTCAGGACAGGACAACGACAACACTGGCAAATTGCCTGGCCATCTCCTAGTAGGTAAGGAAACATCCCCAAGATTTCTTTGCATTTGCTGTTTTCCCCTATTGTTTTACTACAGGAAAGCTACAATCAACAATAAAATTGAAGTTAAAAGCCATTCCTTTAATATTTCGTTTCTCCTTAAATGAAGTTTCTTGAGCCCAGCAGGCAAAATCTGTCCTACATAGAATTTCAGCTTCTCTGGTTCCCAAGCTTGTTGTTCCTACCCACAAACCATTCTACTTTTTAAGCCATATTACAAGCAGAAATGTAGCAGCTTGAGAAACACCTTTTCACTTTCCATCAGTCTCTCTCTGCTGACAATTATTTAAGAGTTGCAGGTTTCCACACTTGAACAAGCACCTGAAGTAGAATTGCATTTTATTGACTGCATTATTTGTTTTTCACTCTAACAACCATGGAAAATAAAGCACAGAAATGGTTTACCTCCTTGTGATGCAAGCTGACCAAGGTCAGAGTGACTCGAGCTAGTCTGTGGCATGTCTTCAGGGGGTCCAAATCTGAATCTAGGAACTCCAGCTACCTGGGGGGAGCTATCAAAATAAAGATTTAAGGAATACTGCAATTTTTCCAATGAGTGGCTGGGGGGGACACACACACAACACACAACATGACAGCCTTCTGACCAAAACAAGAGAACAAATCATGCATTAGACAAAAGGAATTAATACTGTCCATAAAAATCAGCTAAACTACTGCTAATTAAATAGCAGTTAATTTCTCAAACTTATTTGGACTGCATCTGAAACCAGCAGAACCGTCCTGAAGAGAATATTTTTCACTTCTGCATCCTACAAATCCTCACAATTTTAAGCAGATTGCTGAAACTTTCCAGCACTGTCCCAAAACCAGAGGTAACTTTTCCAACTTTCATTGGTAATATTAACAGGGTGGTGGGAAGTGGGGAAATAAATTAAATAGAAGAACCTTTTTTTTTTTCTTCTTCTCTTCTTCAGTCAGTAAGTTACAACACATTGGAGATTATCAGCCTCCTAATTTGCTGATAAGTTTTATGATACACAATTCATACAATAATTACTTATTTGTAGATGCAGTCATCTATCGTACTACTTAGTACATTTTAGCATGTTACTCCAATCACAAGTTCATTTCATTTGAATGAAAAAATAGAAAGAAACAGATGCCCCCCCCGCCTTTTCTTCACATCTACTTACTGAATGGCTTCTGCAAACCCATCTGTACGATGTGGAACTACAAGAGTTGGTGTGCTTGGAACTGTTCTGTCCTCATCATCAAAGAAGTGTTGCTGCTGGAAGAAAAGAGACTGATATGAGAGCCTACAATATATTTCCAGTTTCTACCAAGCCGAGTTAAAGGTTGGTTTGCTTCTTCCACAAAGACAGATTTAGCTCTAACAAAATTCTTGTCTAATTTCAGACTTCTAAATCTGACTAGTTATACAGACCGCCCTTACAGCCAATCAAAAATCCCAACCCAAACCAAAATAAATCCCACACACTTCAAGGGCACCCATCTTTCAAAGGATTTTTAGACATTTATTCCACCACCAAAGTGCCGTATCTCCTTGTTGACTACAAAGGAATCTTAGGGTGACTCATTCATAGACAGACAGGAATCATCTGTCTTAGCATGGATTGCTGTAAGGTACCTAGCAAATGGGATTTTCACAATGTGAATCAAATCATCTGTTCCCTACAGACTTGTGTCCTTTGTTCCTGCCTTGCCAACAAACCTCAGCTCTCTCTTCCCTCGCCCTCCATGAGGCATTCTCTTCATCTCCCTTTCTTCCTACTGCATCTTTCAAAGCTTTCTCTCTGGCATACCCATACGGTCCCCCGCCATGTGCCTGGTTAGTGTCCAGGCAAAAAGCAGCAGGCACTGAGGCCAGTTCCAAGCAGAAATTGAAACTGAATGACAGGCACATGCAAGCCACAATCTGCTTTGATCTCAGAAAAGATACTTTTTTAGTCGGTTAGTCTCTCTCCCCTCCCTCAATGAACTCCCACTCATTCTGTCAAATGAAGTTGAATAAAGGTTCAGTGTTAGCTGAAGGAGACAGACAGAAAGCATGAACCAGCCTTGTTCCTCTAGGACGAGGCTGAAAACATTTTTCCCAGTAACACATGCAATTTAAAAGAAGTTACCTGTTCTACAAACAGGTAATTAAAACCACCCTAGACAAAACCAATTCAACCTCTTTCGAAGACCTTTAGCTTCCTGGGAGTTTTCTAGTATTTGCCTTCTATTAATAGAGAAATTAACAGGACTAAGATATTTTCTGCAAGACTTCAGAAACCATCCCACCCCTGAAGTCAGTAGCTAGGCTTCTTTAAAAAACAAAATAAAACCCAAGAGTTATGAATGTTCCATCAATGAAAGCTTTCAGTAGTAGGCTTTCACACACTTACCATCCCACCTATACCAGGAGTTAGCTGAAGTCCACGCCCCACCGACTGTCTTCGAGTCATCTGAATTCTCTTTAAAGTAAAGAAAAAATTAAGTAGTGTGAATGCTTTCCTGGAATTCTAGTAACATACAGTTGTTCAATCAGAGCCAAGGAAAGTGGCTAAATGAGTAAGTGTAACAATTCTATGCCAGCGTACAACACTGCTCAGTACAGCACAGCATCACACCTCTTACAGAACAGACCATGGCAGCAGCTTCTCCACATCTCCTGTCTGCTGCCTGGTCTAACCACGAATGAGAATCACCTAAGTTTAAATTCTGGGTAAGTGACATCACTATTTTACTCCACTTTCTACTGAGGATAGAAAACTTTAACACAGAAATATTGTGGCCCCAAGCCTTAGAACAAGTTAATAGTAAAGAATCATTTCAGTCAGGATATTTTTGCAAAATTCACGTTCGGATGTTTAAATTTACAAAATCTATAGGTCTACGTCAAAGCATAATCCTGGGGCAGGCACTGACTGTGAAAGGTTTAACTTAGGAAAGGAATGGCAACATTCTTTTGCCCAATCTGCACTGGGGCAGAGGTGAATAAAAACCCCTGCCAACCTGTCTGAGCCAGAACCTGTTCAAGAACTGCTTTTGTAGTGGGAATCTCAGCAGTCACTGACTGAAACAACACTGGCACAATAATTTCAAAATCCAAATCCACCATGAACGCCTTAATCCAGCCATAACCTGCAGGACAAGACATGTTATGTCAGTTTGCTCAGCTACCATTTTTAGGATGCTAAATAGATGCCATCCATTTTTACAATAGGCAGAGTACTTAGGTTTCATTTAGAAGAAATCAGAGTGGTTTTTTTTCAAGTCTTTTGAACCACTGGAGATAGTTTGTACCTGTACTGGGGGACCCAGTTCTTGAGGAGGAGCATGAATAGTTAGCCGTGGGGGCAGTGGATGTGGTGGTCTGCGAGGTGACTGGGGGGGGCGAGGGGCCTGTCTCTCCGAAGCAGACGATGGCTGCTGCTCTCTGGAACTTTCATGAGGAAAAGTGGACTCCGCAGCACTTGTACTCCCTTCTCCTAAAGCATACAGAAGTACAGAGGAGGAAATCCAGGCCCTCCAAACTGAGTTGAAAACATGAAGGCAAGCCTTCCTATTCCGCTACCGCAGTAACAGATGTTTTTACGCTTGCTACAGTGGGGAGAGCTCAGTACTGTTATTTAAAATCACTTAAAAGATGACTTGTGCCAGCTATGTCAACAGCAGCACCGAAACTGTCGATTATTCAAGTGCTGATTCAGAGGGAGATTCATCTACTGAGCCATCATCTGGTTCCCGTACCAACCAGAGCTTGCAGGGTTTTCAAAGGAATGTAGAATAAATCCAGAAAAGAACATTTCAGAAGAATCAACATTTCAGGTTAAAATGGTCTTTAGCATTTCGCCTTATATTTCTACTTTTAAGTGCATATTTTAACACATGGAACACAGTTTCTACATTTCCCCCCCTCGAAGACACAGACTTTGAAGGAACACGGAGTAACTATACCACTGTTTTGAGAATCTGCTGCCCTCTGGTTGCTTTCACCTCCTCCCATGCTCTCCTCAGTTTCTGTTCCAGGATCTGTACCGTCAGCACCCTAAAAACCCCACAGAAACATAATATGACTAAGCACTAAACAACTTACAGACTGTAAAGAGAATATAAAAGCAGTACGAAAGTATTCAGAAAGTAAACAGAGTAAAATATATTAAAATCTTAAAATATTTCTGTAAATATCTAAAAAAACAGGTAAATGTATACAACTGTATGAAATATCAGAACTTTTGCATATCTGTACATACACAAACATGAAAAATGTAGCCATCATCATTTAACAATAATAGACAACAAAATATCCAGTCTGTGAAGAAACTGCCTTACTAGCTTTGCAACCACAGTATTTGTTGCTGGCTCCGATACTTTGCATTTTCATTCAGCCCTCTTAAACATTCAAAGTTGATTTTTCTTGTGAAAACACCACTTATAACAGAAATTACTGTCACCTACTAGCAGCCTCAATTTTCTGGGATGAATTCATACTAAGGATTTTCTCTTCCCAATTCATTCCAAGAAATTTAACAGGCTATAAAAAAAGGTACACATCTCACCTCTGCATCATCTGCTTCATATCCATCATTACCATCAGCACTACCAGTTCCTTCATTACTGTCATCACCTTCATCTCCCATCCCTGTGTCTTCATCATCATCCTCATCTTCCTCTTCCTCATCTTCATAGTCCTGTGATAAGACCACAAAAAAGCCTTAAGGAAGTGCGGAGAGGGTAGTGGAATAATTTCAAATCCACACTTCACTGTGTGGTAGGCAGACCACCTCTGTCTGTGGATCTCTTTCTGAAGACGTTCAGCATTCATTAGCCACAGAGCGGATTAAATTAGTCCTGCCAGGTGCGCTTTACATCTGATCAAAGACAAAATCATAAAGACAGTAGTTCATAAATAAAGTAATCCCATGATGAACATACTTCCTGCTCGCCTTCGTTTTCTTCATCATCATCATCTTCATCATCGCTATCAATTACAATGACATCATCTCTCTTGGACTGACCATCCTGAGATGAACATGTATTCTGTTGATCTGACTGAAGAGGTCCCAGATCTATTGGGATAGACTGGGAAGTTTCTTCGCTGTCTTCCATGGGAGTGTACTCTCCCTGTGTAACCCCCTGTAAAAGACAAAAGTAAATTACCAGAAGGAACAAGATGAAAAGCAGCACACACAATTCTTTAAATGTTCTTCAGAAAAGTGGTCACTGTATTTCTAAGTTTCCTGTTTCCACTCCTGGCTCCCAAGCTCAACCCAGCAGAAGCCTGCTCTGCACAGGACGTGTATTCTGCCCTTCTCTGCCAAAGCAGATTCGGGACAGGTGCCATCGTTAGGGATACTATACTTGTATGCGATGCGTTCCAATGCACGTCCATAAAAAGCTGCTGTCTAAATGTTTATCCACCTATTCCAGATAACCAAGGAGCTAACTAACACCAACACCTGGACAACACGCACACACAGAGAGGCGGAGCAGCGCTGCCCGCTGCAGAGGTACTCTGCCCTGACTTCACATCCAGCCAGAACACGCGCCTGGCTCCGCAGCGGGGCACTCTGAGCACGCCACCGACACCGCAGCTACTACCAGTGCACGGCACCCGTGATAGGGCACACTCCAGAGCTTGCAAGAGAAACAATTACCACTGTTTCTTAATAGCTAACCAAGAGAGGAGAGGGCAAAAGAGAGCGCTACAGAGGAGTGTCAGCAACCAGCTACACACAACTAGAAGTCTCCGCAGGACCAGGAATAACCATTTCTCTTCTAACTGCGAACTCTGAGTTGCTGTTCTAGAGTTCTTTCGGTCTGGAGGAACAGCAATGCAGTTCAGATGACGGCCAGGCACAGAGCTAGCAAACAGTTCTCTCTTCACTCAGCACGTATGCATGTTCAAAGCACATATGTATGTCCAAAACATTTGAACCGAATCTGACAACTGTAAGTGTTCAGAAAAAAATGCATCAGGGAGAGTCCCCCACAACATCTTTAAAAAAAAAAAACAAACAAAAAACCAAACAAACCCCCCCCGGACTCTACCACATACATTTTGTAGCATTCTAGACTTTTGGTTTAGGTACAGTAAGTAGGTATTTTCTGAACAACACATCACTTTAATGTGGCAAATGGTTGTCTAGTAGCAGAATTCAAATAATCACACTGAGTACTTGAACGTTTAAAGGTACTTGTGGAATAGAACGCACACAGCTGGATTTCATGGGGAGCTAAGCGTTTGTCATACTTTTTAAATATGTGAAGGACACAAGAGGGAAAATACCTGGCTAAAGACTCAGTACCCGCTACTGCTTAAAGAAAATAGTTTCCACATCTCAACATGAGGTTGTGCCAACTTAAGAGAATTAGCATAAGACTTTTGCTCATTTCTGAGGTAAAAGGAGATTAAATTAATGGTTTTCACTTATATTTGGCTTCCCTAACACAGGTGCAATGGACATTTTACAGAACTAGAACAAAACCAACTGTTTTTTCCTTTGTTTACCACATCATGACCCATCTAACGCTAAGCTTGCTTAGGGATTTTTCAAATCTTTCTGTAACGGAAAATCCAGAAAGCAAAGAGAAGTACTCCAAGGGAGTAAGCGAAGAACTGAAAACTCCAATTCCATTTTAAGTGACACATTTAACCTCCGCATCTCAGTTTCACTACATAAACCCGGAGTTAAGAACACTAGGATTTCTAAAACAACACATTGAATTACAATTCAAAATTGCAAAGCTTCATTAACGTTCTGAACATTACTTCTATAGCTATGTGCAGAGTGCAATAAAAATCAAGTATCTCTGATCATTGCAAGTCTAAACTTTAAAAGGTTATAAGTGGTTTCCACTGGAAACCTGCAGGACCCGATTTGAGATTCCACTTCTAAAAATACTGAGAGTTTGAAGGGGGGGACAGGGGAGGAGATAGCTATTTCTGCTGAAATGAACGTTTTTTCTTTTCAAATATGCTTACTTCTCCAATTGAGTCTTGTGAGTCTTGATTGTATGCTTGAGCTTCCACCTCACCATCCGTGCTCTCTTCTGCTGTCACTTCCTCCTGAAAGAACATCAATTTTTCTTGTATAAAACACATCATTAGCCCTGAAGTTTGGCTCTTTAGCATGTTTTTACATTTTTTTTTCCTATGCTTTAAAAAAAATTATCTTATCCCACAAAGATCATGGGCAACAATTTATTCCCCTTTTACTATTATTACTTAGCTCTGCTTTTATCTGGCACCTCATTTTTCTGCCCTGGAGAGACACAATTTTCCCATTCCAGTCCACTGGACCTGAGGGTCTCTAAATCTTTTCAGGACCAAAAAAGAGCCCTCAAGGCTCCTCATCCACCTCCATCCTCTCAGCTAACTAAGTGATAATGTTCTTGCACAATCTTGCCCTTTTCTCTTGTGCAATATCCTTCTCCTACAGAGTTAATAAATGTCTTTGACTTCTGTAACATTATTCACGAGTTGCCTGCTGTGAGGTTCTGTCTCCAGTTCATTCCTTTTTGCAGGACATCCCAATTCTCTCACACCAGTATTTCACATGCATTGCCTGTAAACTTTTCCATGGAACTTGTCTTTGCTTCCCTGGCATCTCCTCAAGTACACTGTATTTTATTCCAGAATAACTGTAGGTAACAACCTTCCAGATCGCACTGAAAAATGTTTTAACTTCTTCCTCCTCAATGCTAGGATACGGCCCTCTCTCTTCCATCCTACAGTTCACTCAATTTGCACCATTCATTGCAACTATTCTAACATCTGCCTTGTAAGATACACAAACATAATTGCTTCCTCCTCGCTAGATTAAAAAGTCACGTTAAGAATCAACTGACTTGCTCTGAAGTAAGATACTTGCTCTTCCCACTAAATTATTCCAAAGGGACAGATTAAGTAGCAGCATTTTATGTTCTTGCAAACCTCAGGTCCAACTCTCTGTATGCTTCTCATTTTCTTTGGAATAGGTACATCCACTGTTTCCTCTGAAATTTGGTCTGAGTTTTCCACAGTGTTATCCTCCTCTTCCTCTCGTGGACGTTTAGACAGTGAAGAACTTGGGGTAGCTGAAACTTAAAAGAGCCTCTCAGTTATTTTCAGAACAACGAATGTACAACAAAGAAAATCAGTTTGGTATTTTAGTATGGAAGATTGCCTCTTTTTCTGCACTGAAGGGTAGCAAATAGAATCAGATACAATCACCTTGTGTTGTTTCCTAGAACATGAAAATATCAGCCCCTTTGATCACAAGTCTTATGCTGTTGGACCTATATTCACAACTTAATTGATCCCAAATGTAAGCTTCAGGGTACAACTAAAATATTTTTTCCAACATGTTTGCTTCTGACAAGTACAACTAAAAGTTTAACAGAGTATCAGCTGGGAAACAAAAGTGTATTTGGGGGAATAAACATTCTACACCAAAACCTACACTATGTATGGCAAATGTGTGCAACAGCGTATCACACCGAGTGGCTTTCCAGTTCCTCTCCATACCGTATATTCCAGCTTAAGTAGCTTACTCATGACTCCTAAAATTAACCTTGCTCCAAGAGTACCACAGAAACAGAGGCAGCAAGGTTGAATGTATCAAACCCCAATGATGCTCTAAATAGATAAACAACCACGTGAGTTTTATTTTCTACTTTGAGGAAGGCAGTGACAACAGCATTTCAGAGGTACTATTTCTGAAGGTTCAAGAAAGGAGCCAAACTTCAGCAGTCTGTAAAATGTGCAATAAACTCAGGGGGGTGCAGGGTGCGAAGGGCAAATTCTCTTGCTGAAGTTAGGCCTGGTTTGATAAGGGTCCAAATGCAGCTACTTTAAAGGAACTATTCAGAAAGGTGGGCCTAGAAAATGAAACCAACCTGTGCCAAAGACTGCTGTAGAAGTGGAGGGCCTCTCTATCTGAGAGCTCTGTACAACTTCCACAATGGTAGGGGATGGCTCCTGGTTAGCAGGCTCAATCTGAGGATGACTTTGCTGAGTGGGCTGCACAAAAGCAGTCGCTTGCGTCTGCTGCTGAACAGTCAAGATGGGCTGAGAGAGAGATGTCTGAACATTTGGACTGGTGGAACGCACAGACCCACTGGTGCTTCCAAAGACTGGAACATGCTCCACGGGTCCTTCTGACTGCATAGCTGAAAGGCAAACAGTAGCACATTCAACTCTCTTTACACTATCTCGTACAGTTCACATTCTCCACTTCAGAATGCCCTACATAAGCAGATTCAGTATTTTGCAGGTTGATACCCGTCTTCAGCTGAGGAATCACAAACTTCGTTGCAAAAGTGCTCATAAAGGTGCAATACTAAAAGAGATGCAGGGACAAGAAAACTATGTGAGGTACTTTCAAACTAGTAATTACTGAGATTTCAAGGCAAAGACAGCATTTATGATTACTGCAGATCCTTATACTATGCTAAAATGCTTACCTTCCTGAGTCTCCACCTGTGTTGTAGGCATAACTGTGGCTGTTGGAGTAGTGGTAGGATTAGTGACTGTAGCAGGAGTAACCATTGGACGGATACTGGCTCTTGGGGTAGACTTATTCCCAGCTATTGCAGCAGCAGTGACTTTACTTGGAGTTGAGACAACAGGAGTTGGTTTAATATTTGCTGTTGGTGGATCTGAAGTGCTAGCACTGAAAAACAGGATATTGGTTTCATCACAGTAGTGCAGAAAGCAGATTTTAAAAACATCAAACGCAAACAGATTATCTTAGGTCTTTATTACAGTGAGTAACACATCTTGCATTAAAAAATAACTGACTCACTCAACACAGAGCAACATCGTGTCTTGGTTGAGATAAGGACCAGCCAAATTTTAAGTGGCATTTTTGAAAGCCTTGCTTTCAAAAGGATGCTGTCATAAAAACGGAAAGGGAGTTTGTTATCTAAATTTAGTAATACTGTAATATTTCCCATTTTAGAGCCGAGTCATCTATTTTATCTGTTGTTAAAGAGTTACCACCTATTTAGTCTGTTTCTCATGTTTTAGATCCTTGCACAAGGAAGATCTGCCCCAAAACCAAAAAGGTTAAAGGCAGCGATCAAAACCGTACAACCTCAAGAATCTTGCAGCCTGAAAACATTTAAGAAATCTTTTATGTTTCCCAGATAACATGTTCCTGGTGGTTAATACGAGAATTTAACAGCTTGAATGCTTTACTGCTTAAATGTAGTTACGAAAATTGGAGGAACATATTATGTCAATCAGTATCTTCAATGTGGCTTAGGAAAAAATGTGAAAAGCCAGTGTTTTACTAAAAAGAAGAGCAACTAGATAAAGACAAAACCAAGAAACAGCAACCACAGAAACTCTGCAAAACTCCCAAACCCTTCAACTCACATTCCTCTTTCACCTGAAGCTGGAGTAGACTTCAGTGAGATTTGCCTCTGCTGTTCTGGGACCTGTTAAGTAAGAAACAGAAGTCTCATGCCATGTACAAATGAAACAGAACAAGCAATTTGGTAAAACACTTCCACAGACAGATCTCTTTACTAACAACTGTTTCTCTAACAGACTTGTTAGCACACCTAGTCAGAGTCCATGATTACTGCAAATCCTCCAAAACAAATCATACCAGTTATGCCAAGCGTGGAAACCAATTCAGAAATTTCTCAGGGATCTTCTGAAGCTACTGAGACAACAGCAGCTAGAAACCATTACAAACGGATGAAAATACAAAAACAGAGAGCAGAAGGCAAACAGTTCGTTGGCCGATTCACAGTGTCAGCACTGGGAATTCTCAGTACAGCAGAAATAAGTTTCAAATTACGTTCTGAATCCTTAATAAAGCCAGTTTGTGTATTCCCAAAAGTGGAATTTGAATAGCAGGCAGTTTATTGGGCTTATTGGTACTTTTTAATTTTTTTATTTTATTTTTTTTTTTTAAAAAGCATAAGAATCTTATGACAAGAATTTCCATCTGCTATTTATGATGTTTAGAAAAAACACCTTCATGTAAAGTAGTTCTGAGTATTAACTACTGTATACACAAAACCAAACCAAGCTGGACAATGGTGCTTGTCATGAGACGCGCAAGCTGTTTGTCTCCTCTCCCGCAGCTATCTTAAAGGATTTTGTACCTTGTTTGTAGACTCTGGTGGCTCGTCTCGCTGTTCATGGTGTCGCTCTTGCTGTTCTCTAAGCTCTCTTTCCAGACGGCAGATCCGACCTTCGTACTGTGATTTGAGTGCACTCATCCGCACCTCCAATTCTGTCTTCTGCTCTTCCAATGAACTGCTCTTTTGCTTCCACTCTTCATTTTCTTTCGTTAGCTGTTCTTTTGTACCTAATTGAATAGGAAAGAATCCAGTCTTGCCACTGTAAAGCTGCCTACTAAGTCTGCGTGCTGAATGCCTGTCTGTCTTAATAGGCTACTGAAGTATTTTGAAATCTGAAAAACATTACGCTACTGATGGAGCTCTTAAAGGTAATTCTAGCTTTCACATGCTGTTTCTCTAACTGAAAATACAAACATACATAATAAATATCTATAAATAAAAATTTTAATTAAAAAGTAGTCACAAAAGAACAAGACGTTTTCAGCAAGCTCTTACAATATCCTTCCTCTCAAAATCAACTAAAAACATAGGAAGCAGTATGTCTTCCGCCTGCAGACTTAGGGGAGGCAAGAAGTAACAGGAGAATTACCCGAGTTGTTAGTAGGGGCAATCGGCTCTAATCAACAAAAGGATCAAAAAATGGGGGTTATCACCTTGGCTGGCCAAAACTAAGCAAAACTTTGTTTCCCCAAATGTACAACTAATTATACACTTGTATCATCTCCTGAAGAAATTAAAGTCTTTAAGGTTTCAGAACAATCTTGTAACATCAAATCTGGAAAAAAACCTTCAGGTAAAACGTGAAGCAGACCATATTTTCCCAAGTACCCTGTCTAAATGCTTTTCCATAGAAAGAATCCAAAACCTGAACAGAATATGACAACTTAAGGACAGAAAAAACTATTATAATACCAGCCAACTGTGCAATTTTCTGCTTGGCTGCAAGCAAGGTCTTCCTAGTTTTCTCCTCCTTCTCAGTGATCTGCTGCCTGAGCTGTTCTTCCTGCGTAGTCTTCTCTTGCAGATCTTGATGAAAACGAGCAAGTTCTGATTGTAGCTGTGTTATCTGCTCCTGAAGATTTCTAACTTCAGTTTCCTTTTCTGCTATAGTCTAAAGAGAGAGAGACATTGATTGCAACTATTGACCATAACCAGCTACTCCAGCAAATATATAGCCCAACAAGCTCCAAGGACATAGTATTAGCTTGCCACTGTGTAAGGACAAAAAGCTTCTAATCAACAATAGAGGAGTCCAGTGCTCTCTGAATGCAACAGCTGAGAGAACAGCATTCTCTTTCCACTTCTTTATTCCAAGAAACAGCATGAGACACACTTGACAGAGGATTTAAACCAGGTGTAAGGTCCCTCTTTCCCAACAAGGTAGAGGCACAAATACGTCACTTCACATATTTCGTGCATACATGCGCCCATGCACACAGAAAAACACCCTCACATTCTTCACAGTCAGGCATTTAAGACTGCAGTAGGGGACAGTACTCTGAAATCTTTCACTGTTCTTAACTTGTTCACTCTTACCTTTTGTAAACTTTCAACCTGAGTCTCCAAAGACTTTGTCTTCACTTCAGCTTGACTGAGAGTGTCTTTCAGCTCTTGTACTTCCTGGACAGAAACTTGTTCTTCTTGTTGTTCTACAAAAGACTGAGTTGACGCTTCGGCAACCATCTGAAATATGTCAAGTGGTACCAGGCTAAAGGGTACTATCCGATTAGCATGTCATTACTTTCACAAGTTGCTTCTGCATGCAAGCCAATCATTTAACGAGTTCTGGGCAAAACCCAGCAGTTCTAATGAACGCTAAAGTTCCGTTAAGAATACTGCAAAGCATCAAGTGATATGCAGCTCATGCTTTGTGGCAGTTTGAGCTAACAGCAGAATAAATGATGTCATTTTCTCCTCTTCACAGACAAGTTTTGATACAGTATTATACTAAGGGAACATGAAGATCATCAGCTAGATTACACACGACTCCAGATGAAAACATACAGGCCTTTTATAAAATTTCTCTGCATACAAAGAAAAAGCATATCTACCTTATCATGCTGTGCTTTCAGCTCCTCATATTGAGTCTTGTACCTGCGCCCGATTTTCTTGACCTGTGTTATAGTTTTCACTTTTTCCTGTATGTCAGCCACTTTAGCATCTAATTCTTTCTGCAAAGTGTCCTTTTCTGTCCTTATTTTAGTCACTTCATCCTTCAGGCTCTGAACAAGATTCTGGCTTGTAGTTAGGGACGCATTAGTTCTAAGTAACAACGAGATTGGAGGAAGATGCAAACGAGATGTTTGAATTTGAGTAATACTGAAATGCATTAGTTTTGATGTAATATCACAGGCATCATCTGTAGTGAATTACGTTTTCTGGGATAAAAATGAGTATTTGTAGAATATAAATTATTCTACAATACATTCGTTCAGAATAAGTTCAGCTAAAGGACAGCTTTCAAAACACTTCTCACTTCATTTTACCTGCATATTATCAACCTACAGTAAGAATACCAAAGGTTTCATAGTTACGTGCAGTCAGTTAAGAAGGTACATTTCCAGATACAGCTTTATTTAAAGTATTTAGCTTTGCACAAAACTTTTTACTAATTAACTTATACCACACCTGGCTATTTCGGCTTTAAGCCTGCCTGTTTCTTCACTCATCTGTTGTATACGCTTGGTGTTTGCCTCCTTCTCTGAAAGCAGCTTCCGATACTCTTCAAGATCAGTGTCCTTCTGTTGACTCAATAAATGCTGAAAGGTTGAGAAAACAGTTTGCATTTTCCTAAGATGATTATACAGTTATATCCGGAAAATCCCTCCGAATTAGAGCTACTGCTTTTGCATTTTGATTTGGAATGCCTATGAACTAGAATAACCTGTTTCGAAGCTGCACAAACAATGCTTTATAATTCAAATACATTTCTTAGTTCATTGTTGTTTTTCGGAAATTTTAGAACTTTTTTTTAGCACTTTTTTTTTTTTTTTTTTTTTTTTTTACCCTGTAACATCTTTGAAAACATGCATTCCCCACCTGGGTCCGGGATTTCCAGCGTTTAACATCTTCTTCCAACAGCTTTTTCTCCGCCTGCAACATTCCACTTTTCTCACTCAGTTCAGCATTAGACTCTTGTAGAGGCAGAATGTCTGCCTCAAGCTTGCGTACCTGAAAAAACATAACTGGGGATTAAACTCTCTGGATCTTATGAGACTGAAGGAAAAGGAATATGGTAGGCCTTGAACAATGATGGTACAAGGGACAGAGAGAGCAAACCCAACACCCTCAAGAAGTCATAACATAGCTTATTTTCCAACTCTCTGCCTTCCAGCGGCCAGCTTGGGGCAGGGAGAGGGACAGGGAGCAAGAGCAGGGGATGAGCCTACAGAAAGAAAAAAATACAGACATGACTTCACAACCTTAGATTCTAACTCCTTGTACTTTGGTACAGGAAACAGATTATTAATTACATTAGAAGCCAAGCAACGCTGCACTGGATTCCACTAAAATAACTGGCACATAGAAATGGAGAGAGCCCTGTACCTCCCTCTTAAACTCTTAATAAAGCCGTGGTCTGCTTTATATGTATTCCTGTGCCATTTTTCATTTATCTGCTGGTAATATCCTTGTTACTGGCATACCTCCAGTCAAGGATAGATGCTGATTTTCAGCTTCATTTAAATGAAACTGAACTTTAAAATTCCCAGTGTTCTACGTGGTCCAACGGCTTCTAAAATTCTAAAAGGAAAGTTTCCTCCTTTGCATATGATGCAAAGGAATAATTGCGCTCTACATCATGTATTTATTGCAGTTAGCAATGGTATATCCAGACACTAACTTATCAGCTTGAATATCCAAAAAATCTACGTGAACCTCAGTACTAACCTTTGCTTGAATTTGTTGTAGCTCTTGTTCTAGCCTCTCCTTCTCTTCTCTTAGCATCTTGTTGGTTTCTATCAGTACGTTCATGGTCTCAGTTTTTTTCATTAATTCTTCATGCTGTGCAATGGTTTTTGCTGTTACCTTTTGAAAATATTTAAGTCAGTGATTTGTTTTGCTTCTACATGTACATACACTTCTCTGGATCTGGAGTAACACCATCCTGGAAAGCTATCATGGCATTCAATATCTCAAATGCACATTTAAAGCAAGTAAATATCGCTAAGAAATGGGAGATGGGAAACAACTGAGAGAAATTATCCTTATTTTCCCTATTCATGTGATTTTGGAATTGCAACACTCAGAACAAGAACCTCCATCTGGCTACACAGCAACCTCAGTTTGTAAGCTCCTGATTCTTCCAAAATTTGGGCACAGGCAGCAACGACAAAGACTAGAACACAGAGAACTGCCCTCTCTACTTATTGAAATCATAAGCAATAATACCCAACCATACCTGCACCTTCTCTCTCTCAGCATTGAGACTGTCTTGCAGTTCCTGGAGTTCCCTTTCCAGGTGCTCCACTCTCTGACGGTAACGCAAACTCTCCACCTGGGCCACCTCAAATCTGGTTTCTGCAATCTCCTTTTCCCGACGTATAAATCTGCAGTAAGAAAATGAACAACACATCATGTCAATGAAAATGCAAGATAAAGCATTTTAGGTTGAAGCATCTTATATCTGATTAGTCCATAAAGATCACAAAGAAAATCCTAGACAAAAATCCTTGAACGTCTACATAAACCCCCTAAAAACCATAATGAGAAAAAAATCACCTCTACAAAACTTTCTTGCATTTGCTAAAATCTGATATAACTCCCTGTCGTGACTGACTCAGTTTTTTCCTAGGAGTAGAAAGAAATCTCCTCTATTAGTTACTGATGCAGAATAACAACCTCCTACCTAGCAAAAAAGGACTTTAATAGTATACATTATCCTTCAAACGTAAAGTAATACAGAACTATTTAATTTGGTGACTGAATTTATAACCACTGAGAGAAGGAGCCCAATGCTAAATTTACCTAAGAATTTCCAAGATTTGTTCCTGGGATTTGCCTTCCTCGTTGAGGGAAACGTTCACTGCTGTTGGCATGGCCTCCTTCATAGAAGTCACCATCTTATCACTCAGGCTTTCCAGCTGTTCATGTAACAACCGATTTTGTTTTTCCAAATCTTCGCAGCGGGATGCAAGTTTTGAAGCTTCATCCTACAACAAAAATGTTCAGTGACTGAATTCTGTGAAGACTGGTAATGGAAAAGAAACAATGAAACCACAAAAACAATGATACCTTGATCATCCTCTCTCTCTCTTCCCAGGAGGCTTTGCACTCTAACAATTCTGACTCGGCTTTCCGAGCAGCTTCCTCTAGCTGCTGCCTGACCGTTGCATTCTTGGAAACTTGTTCTTTAATAGCCTGCAATGCTTCAACATCAGCAGCGTGGAGCATTAATTCCCTTTCGTATTTATTTTGAGCTTCAGAAGCCATCTTTGCCTGAAAAAAACCCACATAATAAATAGATACTATTACCTTTAATGTTTTATGTTTGATATGTACAAATCAATTCTTGAGTTCTAGACAAAATCAGTGACCACTAATGAAAAAGAAAACCATTGGCCAAAACCTTTGTGACTCTAAAGTACAGAAAAAAAAAGATAAGCTTAGAACAGTTCCCTTAAAGAAACTATTTAGAAGAAAAATTAGAACTTGAAATAATTTTCTCCAAGCGGCTAGAAAGAGGACACACTCTCTATAGTTACTCTACAATCCAACCTCTTGCTGTAGGTTCTGCACGGATAAGAGGCAGGTATTAGCCTCAGAACATCCACTGGTTACTACTACAGGTGAATGAGCAAAGTTATTTACTGCATGAGGTTAGAACGCTAAGGACAGACTATGGTCATAGTATTAGCTGGAAAAAAATGAAAATGCCCGTCTATTAAATTTTGGGTTGGATTAAACACCAGCCAAAGTTTTCCTACATCATTTACACTGATCAGTGTTGCTGGAATTCTCACACACAGAAAAACAGATTCCCTTTAAAAAACAGTTGGTAACAAGACAATCTTATCGGGTGCTGCTAAATATCATATTGCCCCACAGTTTTAAAAGATTGCAATCATGTTTTGGGTTAGAAAGGTATACTCCCCATTGTCTTGTTCTAAGAGCTCAGTTTTCTTTTTTTGCTCACCACTCAAGCCAGTGAGGTAGCAATCGACTAAAAAGAGTTAATTACATTCCCCACTCAATTTTTTTACATAATGAAACAGACCTTAGAAACATTAATCCACTGCATCTTCTGTTGTTTTTTAAACATGACACAAACTGTGCTCGAGCATGACTTTATATTCAAAGTCCGCTTGGTTGACATTACTAAAGTGTTTGATCAGGTGGAAGAATGAAGCACTAAATAAGCCGCTGTTCACAGAATGGATAAAGTGCTCTTACAGTGCTTTTCTTGCCTCCACAAGTCTCTGATTAGCAGTACTACCTTTAGAAAGACCTTTTAACTTCAACTGAAAAACAACGAAAAACTAACACTAAGTTTACTGCCTCTGCCTAAAATAGACAAATACTACAAACTTACTTGTTCCTGGCAATCCCGCCTGGCTTGCTGTTCGTTACTTAGAGCTGTGCTGGCTCTCTGCAGAGCTTCCTGAACTTCTGATTGCACGGCTGACAGACTCTTCTTCAGTTCCGACAGCTGATGTTGGGGGCAGGGTGGACGACAACAACAAAAAAAACCACACCAAAACAAAACCGAGACTAAATGACAAAGTATTTTACAAAGTATTGAACACAGCAAAGCTTTGAACGTAGACAATCATAAATAATGTAGAACCAAAGCGTGGTTTGTTTGTTCTTTAATACTACTTTTAATATGAAGATAAATACTTTCAAGAGTTTAACTTCAATACAAAGTTCCTTACTGGTAAAAATGTACTACTGTTCTTTCAGAGTCAGAACTGCAGCAATTCTAGTGGCAGTAATCTTGCTTCTTTCAAACCCAGTAAGAGTCCAAATCTAAATCAGACAAGTAAGGGCATAGACCACTTCAGTTTTAAAATACACGCACGCTACAGATCTGGTTTTGGCTCACGCTCCAAAAAAGGCTTTCTGAAACCTTTCTCAAAGGCTTTTACTTGTGTTTTTCTGCAAACAGTGCTCAAAGTTCAGGCAGATAGTGACAGCTTTAAACACACAATCACCCTAACAAAGCGAGAAGGTTAATGTACTACTCCTGTTTGGAAACCTCTCAAATTTAGTTACATCCTAAAAGATTTAGTTTTGGACACTACTGTGAGAACAAACTGAACTTTAGGGTATTACGTAAAAGTGCATTCTCCTGGACTCTCTACAAGGGAGTTTAGGGGAGAGGGCATTCAGTGCATACCTGTTGTTCCATATTCTCCACAGCTTTACGCTTCTCCTCTTGCAGTTCTTGCTTTTCTTTCTCTGACTCCATCAGCTTCTTTTCCAGCTGTGCTTGATACTCTGAAGATTCCTTCAGACGAGCTTCAACTGTTGCACGAACTTCCTCTGTCACCTTCATCAGAACCCATCAAAAGAGATCAATTTTTTTTTGCAATTCAAATATGGTATTCTGGTGTGAAACCAGCATTTTATCAACAATTTAAAGCCAGAATAGGTATTCTCAGCATCTCACTTAGAACAACACTGAAAATGTGGAAAATGACAAATACTATTGCAAATATTTTTTTTTTCCTCCTTTAATGCTGCAATACCTCATGAAGTATATCTACAAACAGATTTAGATGACTGCACTCCAGTGTGCAGTTGCCAGCATATCTTTTTATTACGCCCGAGAGTCTGCACTATTGTTAAAGAAAATCAAGCCAAAACATGTATTTTACAGCAACAGAACACAGATAGGCAGAGACCTTGGCTACTAGACAAAGAGCACTCCACCATCTACTGAATGCTGTAACTCCAGTAAAAAAAGAGAATTCTGTTTCCCCAGTATATCTTGTTTTGATATGCTGAACAACTTGGAAGAACAGGCTTCATTCGCTATCAACATGGTGGAGCATATGACAGACTGGAAGGTCGTTCTTGTGCGTTTCCCACGAATACCACATACAGAGTGTTCTTTTGCATCACTGAAGACCTTACTGATGCAAATTGAGAGCTAATTAATATTTTTAATCGTTGATCACAGGGTTATAAGGAAGAGTTTTTAAAAGTCAATTCCCCTCTGTTGGAGGAAGATATTGGCAGAGTACAGCTTTGAGTCAAATTTACAATTCAACATTTTAAAAATATGCTGCAAAAAGGTTTAATATTTCAATGATTCAAAGTGTTTTTAATAAAATTGTCTAAAATATTGTCTTACTACATTATATTCTAATGCCTTCTAAATTACCTATAGCTTTTTTATTCTTCCTCCCATAATCCTACAGACTACAGTACAAAAAAAATAAACCCCACCCCAAACACATCTTTCAGTTTCTGGTTTTGCTGTAACAAACAATGGTAACTACTTACTTGTTTTTCTTTATTAAGGGATTCCTCTAGACTAAGAACCATGGCCCTGTACTGTTCCACATTACTGGAACTGGTCTTGAGTCTTTCTCTCAGGTCATTAACTTGTTCGTCAGCTTGTCTTAGGCGACTCACAAGATCATCCACATCTTCATTTGTACTAGGCTGACCTATAATATTAAAACACATTCATTAACCAATTACGTTTAATTCCTTTTTTTAAACCGTTCTGCTGAAAAACTGAAGTCTTTTTAGGATAATAACATTCTGTGTGATTCTGTGAAAGTAACATGAAAACAATCACCCTCACATCATTAACATAAATTCCATGTAGAAAAACATGTTACCTTTCCCTGGAGCCCTCTGTGATGACTGAGACGCTAGCTGAGCCTCCGTATTGTTAAGCTGCTGTTTCAACACTGCAGTTTCTTTCTGGGCATTCTTTAAAAGTTCCTTTGTGTTAACGTGGCGGCTTGTCTCAGTCTCGAGTTGCCTCTTAAGATCCAGGATATGAACCTGAAAACACAAGGTTCTTAAACTTGTAATCATTCACAAATTGCACCTAGACCAAATATGTTTATAAATTTCACACATGAAAAACAAAGCACTGTAAGCTGGCAGAAGCCATGCAACTGTGGCTTTATTTTCACTAAAACAAGTTTAGCATGTTTACCATCATACTCACCTCTTGATTTTTGGCAAGGGAATGTCTTTGTTCCACCTCACTTTCTAGTTTCTTCTTCAGCTGAGATATCTCACGCTCTAGCTTTTCTATCTGATTATTGAGTCTTTGTCTTGTTTCTGTCTCAGACCTCTCCAGTATTCCCTGATAAAAGAGCATAATGCACTGTGCTTACAATACACTTCAATAATTTGCTTCTGAATTACGGCAGCACTTCATACAAAGTTGTCAAAACACTTCTCCCATCCACAAAATAATTACTGCAGGGAGCAAGCAATAATTGGTAGATACAGAAAATTATGAAAAGTAGCACTGATAATGCATGACTTAGTTTTGAAAGATTTTTTAATAATATTGATACAGTAAGTATTATTAGAAAAAAAAATCTATTATCTATGAGACTAAAAATCCCCAAAAGATCTACCACAGAAACAGAATTCAACCACATGACAAAATGTGCAACCTTCAATACGTATGCTCTAAGAGTCAATATACCTTATAAGAGAAGGCACAAAAGTATAGAAGTAAATACACCTTAAAACAACAGGAAAATAAACTACCAAGGCAGGCACTGGTAAATTTTACTATCACAAAAACTAACATACAGATTTTTTTCCTTTCACTTTGTCTCATGTGTTTGGTCCCATTATATTGTGAAAATCCTTTTCATCAACTCAAAATTCTCACGACTTTGCCCACGTAAAAAAGAGAGTATCATAATTTAGGACAGGAATAACAAACTTGCTTGAACAAGTTGCTCAAGTATCTTATGTTCAGTGTCAATGTGTAACAACAACAAAAAAATCCACGCCAAGACCCAATTCCATGACTGTGGAAGTCAATTTCAATGGGCATTCACTGAAAACTCTGCAAGACAGTTCAGACTTGGACATGCCGATAATACCACATACCTGAATAGTTCGCAAATTAGTAAGCAGCAAGTTCTGTCCCCTTTGTTCAACTAATAAAGACTCACGTTGCTGAGTCAAACGCACGTCTGACATCTTCAAGATATCTTTCTCTTTTTTTAAGTTTTCTGCTCTCACCTTTAAGACAGCAAACAGTAACAAGAACTTTTTTATGAATCTGAAATGTGTTAATTAATTTTAATACTATTTTTATGATCAGTTGACACTACTTAAAACAAAAGAGCTTTTAGGATTATAGATCATAAGTTAAAACTCATGCAAATTAAGCCAAGAACAGTAAGAACACAACTGTTTGACTAAGCATATTCTGTTTTCTCCGTAAATTGAGACACCTTCAGAATGTTGTTCCATCTTCATTCAGTACTTGAGGTATTTTGCAGAATGTTACACCATGTACGCACTAAATGAACGTGCACACCAGCTTTTAAAAATGTAACAGCTGATGCATTCAAAAAGCCACATATTCAAGACCTGACAACTTTCAAGATTACCCTAAGAGAAACTCCTGTGCTAACTTGGAATACCTCGGAGTATAATACACTGTATTACTGACCTCTGCCACTGCCAGTTTTTCATTAGCTCCCCGCAGGTCTTGAGTCATTGTGTTAATTATCTGCTCTTGCTTCTGAGTCGTTGCTGTGAGTTTCTGGGTTCTTTCATGCAGAGATGTTATTTCTCGACGATAACCTTCCACGTTATCCTGAAGCATTTCATAACTTCACATGGAACAACACAACAAAGGACATGTTTGCCACATGCAATTGGTCGAGTTTAATTGCAAGAGGTACATGTACACAGCTGTATGTTTCATGTTCTTGTGTGCCAGTTTTCACATCTGTGGCTCACTCAGCTAGAAGGTATATCCTTGATCCCACCACTATTTCCTTGGTGTTCTTTAACAGAACAGATAACACTCATGTTTCACTGGCAGCTCTTCCTGAGCAAACGGTATCAAGCAGTCAGCATGATTCTACTGACAGAGAACACATACGTAAGACAACGAAACTAAATAGCTGATTTACCGTTTGGAGGCAAACTCCAGCTGTGTGGATATCTTTGCATTTTGTGACCTCAAGTCTGTGACCTGTTCCTGAAGCTTTTCATTTTGTTCATTCAGCAACTTGTCATTCTCTGCCTTTTCTTTTTTATAGTTCTCAAAAACTTCCTGCAACTACATCAAAGAACAGACATTAAAGTGCTTACCAGAGTAAGAAGAAATAGTGATAGCTTTCTACAGTGTTTATTGAAAAATATACCTGCTTAAGCGCAGCCTTCGCCTCCACGGTCTCCACTGACTCAGCCATTGACACTGGAGCAGGAGTTGACATGGCTTGAGGTAAACAGGGGCGCTTTGGAGTAGATGTAAGAGAAATCTCCTCTGGTAATACACCTGCAGCTAAAAAACGATAAAGGGGATTTAAAGACAACAACTGATTGAATGCTTGCCAAAGCAGAAGATCACATAACCACACTGGAACGTGGCTAAAACCAATACTGTATTGCTAGAAAAGTCTTGGGCTCTCCTGAGCAATCAACTCTTTCCATCTACAACGCTACCAAAACACGCATAGTCACCACTACATGTCAGTCATTATGTAGCAACTTACTACAGCGTAAAAATGAAACTGCGTGTCTAAATACAAATTCAAGTGTTTTTCAGTGAGTAAGGGTAAAAGTCAAATACCAGATTAACAGAAGTCACTAGTACCATTACAGCACCACTACTGAAAACTCGGAACAAACGACAATTGCATTTTTTCCCAACGGCGCAGAAATGTGACGCTTACCCTGCAAAGGAATGATCGCTCCTGTGGTCTGTGCCAGCAATATGCGGAACATATCACGCTGACGAACTATAGACTCCACAAGCTGCAACTGATGATGACGTGATTCACGCAGTTTTTCTAGCTCATTGAGAGCTTCCTCGAGCTGAGACTGAAGCTCAGAAATTCTGAAACCAACAACAGTTGTTTTCAGTAACGTAGACAGTGGGGCGTACCAAGATGACACAACCCTTACATTTTGTCCCAAGTCCTTCAGTGCACATTTATTGCATCTTTGAAGGTTAAGCACCACTGAGATTTTTCAGCAAACTTAGAGGAAGACTGGCCTTTGGGCTTGCCATTTTGTAGATGACAAAGAAAGTAGGCTTCTTCCATGAAGAGCAGAACAGGGCTAACTCTACTCATGTGAACAACTTCAAACAACACTCAGTGGCAGCATGAGCAGAGAATCAGGCGAAGAACTTTAAATACAGAATTACATCATCTGTGGGCTTTACAGCTAGTGAATTAGAGACGCACTTCTTCAATTTTTTGTTCAGCTAATGGGAATGAAAACTTCTCTTTTTCGAGAAACAGCTCTGTTGTGTGAAATCACATTCACTAAAAGACCAACAATTATTTTTACTTTGGATTTTGATGAGAGGACTTATTACAAGATATACAGCTATTAAGCCATTTTCATTTAAACCTGAAGACAACGTCGCTTAATAACGCTTTTTTTGCCTTTGTGAATTACATAGCAGCTTACACATGCATATGCACACAATTAATAACAATCAGAAACAAAAAACTGATAAGTGTTTGAATAAATCCCTGTTACTACTTCATATAAACAGTTCACTAAAAGGAACAGATAACTAACTTAGAGGATGTTGTTTCTTGCTCCTCTTTTTCTCTAGCCTCTCCCAGCTCCCGAAGAGCCACCAAGAGACGCTGATTCTGCTGCTGAAGCTCTTCAATATTTCTGTAAGAGACTAGATGTTGAGATATCACTTCAGAAGAGCTACTGATGTCAGCAGAGCTCACTTCTTCATCACGAATCACATGATTGCCTCTAGCTTCTTCAAGTTCCATTAAAAGCACACGAATCTGAAAGAGAACAGTCTAGTGTAAGACTTGCACACAGAATCAAAAGTTTGCTCTGAAAAACAACACAATAGAAATGGAGTACTTGGAAATGAAAGGTTTTTTTCCTACAATATACAAACTAATTCCACCAATAAATCCTTGTACAGTAACTATATTATATACTGAGAATGTATACATCATTCTACGTTAGAGAAAAAACAGTCTGACAAGAGGAAACCACATCAAGATCAGAAGTAGACAGTCTATGTTCAGTTCTGCGACCAGATCACAGGACAGTTCAATCAAACAAAGAAGTTACATATACGAGTTCTCCGTGTTGGATGTTTAACAATATCATCCTAAAGCAGCATCACTTCTAACCAGCTACACTTATTCCAATTTTGCAAGCAGAACTGTTAATACCGTGTTGTCCTAAGCAGAAGCTTTTAACATTACTAAGGCTCTTATGACAACCAAAGTTGACATGACTGTGACTGAAGATAACTTCCAAGTAAGCTTCAGAAATACAGCACCATATCAACAAATAACTTGCAAATAGTATATTTAACGATAGCAACATTTGTTCTACCTGCTGTGAAAGATCTTTTACTTGTATTTCCAGTCTCTGGTTTTCTCTTTCAAGCAGAGAGGCATGCTTATTGGCCTTATCGGCGTCCTCCTGCAATCGCTGGATTTCCTGCAAGCACACAAACATCAAGAAACACATGGTAATTCAACTCAGACCCATTCTTTCCCAGAGAGATAACGTCCTGTAGAGACATGCCTTGTGAATCAAACTTGCACATTACTATAAAGTGATGCTTCAGAGGTTAAACTCCACATATTTAGGAATCAAAAGCCATGCTCTTTCATGCTATATTAGTGTATGTATTAAAATTAATGAGTAGTGAGCAGTGAAGTCCAATTTTATTTCTTTGGACAGACAAATACTAATCTTTGTTTATGAGGAATTCTACTCTCTCAGCAAATCAGAGATTGTAAGTCACCACATTTAAGTCTTCCCTATAAAAGAATTCTGAAAAATGTTCGTTCTGTAAAATACTCTGTGCAGTCCAATAAATCACAAGCTAGAAAGTTCAACAAATATCTTCCCACAATACAAGTTGACAAAAAGACCTAGTTCATACATTCATTAACAGCCATTAGGATTAAGGAATTAAAAATCTGTTTTTTCCACAATTTCACATGCTCTTTTATCTTATACTGACCTTCATAGCTTGTTCAAGCTTTGCAGACAGACTAGCAACAGCTTTTTGGGAACGTTCGAATTCTTCACGCTGACGTTTTAAGATTGGTGCTTTGGCTTCTACTTCCTGCACTATTTCATCCAAATATTTATTGATTCTCTTATTCTCCAGCTTTTCCAAAAGCAACTGATCCTGAGTTTCTACATATGCATTGTACAGCTGCAACAGAAGATTTTTCAGTTTGTTGTTTATTTGTTTTCAATACATCTGGACGCATCTCTTAAAAAAGAACTACTGGTAATGATACAATTCTTACCCTAAGACAGTATAATTTCATACAACTCTAAACTAGTTAATTTAGAGAAACAAGTTGGACTTTCAAAACAATGTGTTTTAGGACTCCTACCATGGCAAAGCAGTTACGTCTATTAATTTGAAAATGGCAAACTTTTCATAGTGCAACTGTATACAATAAAAGAATTCTATGTAAAAGGGACAAATGTGAAGCAAGTTTCAGACCATAGGAACATCAAAACTAGTATCACAAAGAAAGCAGCAAGCACAGAAGAAAGTAAATTAATGGCTGGACAGAATGACCAATAACAAACAAAATGAAAATACAAATTGCATAAACAGAAGTGTAAAAACAGCCCTAGAATATGTATGACCTATCATAATGTTAACTTTTTTCTGCAAGTATAAGCCAAACGTGCAGCAGTACAGATTAAAAAATTATGTTAATAAGCAAAAAAAAAAGCTCCTGCCAAAAATGCATACTGAAAATAAGTTTATGTGCACAAAAAAAAAAATGTATTTCGGAAAAAGAACTTAAAGATCCTACAAACGTTTTGATCTACTAAAGAAAAACTGTAAGATACGTCTTGAAGAAATCCCAAGGACTTAGCTAGTAAAGTCTGCCTCAAATGCACAAAAGGATTTTACCGACTTCAGTCAGGCGTTACACCAAATCCAAACTAGTGAATGAAGCCTGCACCCTGGTATTATTAGTGCATCCCTGATGGCATTTCAAGGGCCTTGCAACTGAAGAGCTTCTTCTCACTTACCTCCGTTAATTTCATTCCGGGCTTGACTACTTTAGCTACTGCAGCCGCAGTGGGAGACATAGCTGCCAGCTCCTCCTCAGACAGTATGGCTCCTGAAGACATAATCCCACCAATTACCATTAAACAGCTGCAATAATTCCCATCCTAAATATTCTTTATTAATACAAAGAATGTCTTCATACACCTCTGTGCTTCATATCTATTGTATTTTAAACGACTATTTTAAGCCCTTAACGTTACTGGCTTAAGAGTTTTCTGTAACCTACACTATCCATACACGTGTGCAAATGACTGGTATTATATACAATATTCCATGTCCTATATTATCAACATCTCTGACTAGTTTAAGTTGAAATGCTGAAAAGCTTTTGCTATTGGACTCTTTAGATCACTTCTGAACTTTGGCAATTGAAATAGCTGGAGCAAAGCTTAACATCAGATATCTTTGCAAACTGCCAAAGGTTTATAGTAGCAGAGAGCACTGGTTTACTTTAATTAAACTAACACAAAGATATAGCAAATATACTTCTTGCCTCTCTGCTCCTTCCTGCTCTGCTCTCTCTTTCCTTCAGAAATTACTTGTATGCAGCAAACAAAATATTCAACACAAAAAGATAGAACTAGAACAGTGAATATTGAGCAAGATTTGCTGTTAAATAGAAATTTAAGTACAGAGGTTTGTTTTCTGTTGCTTTTTTTTCTTTTTAAAAAGAAAATAGGAATAGGTTATCATCCCCACTCCCCTCTGCAGAAAACCATTAAAAGTATGATGACTCAGCCTTAAGGAAATGTTTCCTTTCGCTTTTCCTTGAAAAGGTAAACCAGATTGACAAAGAACTTCAAAAAACTATCGTTTTATGCTTTTTCTGGTGGTAGTGGTGAAGTATATAACTTCACATATATATACACACACGAAAAAGCTTCTAAAATACATGATTAGAAAAGAACAAAGAAGAATTAAGATTAATGCACTTACTCCATACAGAAATTCAGTGTAGTATTGTCATGCAAGACGACAGAAAGCCTGAGGCTTTACATATTTTAGTTGCCAGCGTTATCCCTACCTTTGCGCTTTGTAGCGGACAGTAAATCATTAGCATTCTCCAGTTCCTTTTCCAGTTTACCAATCTTCTCTCTCAGTTCTTTTTCCATTACAGCTTTTGACTCTTCCACCTCAGCCAAATGCTCCTGCGTTGCTTTATTAGCTAAAATTAAACAGACAAGCAGTTTACTGTGTTGTGGTTGGTTTTACTTTTTTCTTCTAGAAAGATCAAAATTTGCAGATGTACCTTAAACTTTATTTTAACTTTATATGATCTGCAGAAGCTCATGCTGATACAAAAACTCAATAGCATGCCAGAAGCATGAACTGCTACCCATCACTTTTGCTTAGAAGGCGGCTAAAATGCAAACTGTGCTTTTATCAGTGAAAAGGAATCTAAACCAAGAAACTAAAATGAGGACACATCTTGCAAAATTAGGTCCTCTCATCCAAATCCAATGTAAAATTCCAGGTATATTTGAAAACAGTTCCCCCCCGACTCCTCCCAGGTAAACTCAACTAGTCGTCTACAATTTCTGTTACAAAGTGACTGATGTTTCCACCACCCCAAAAGCCTAAGGAAGGTCCTCTCATAAATGCTCATTACTGGTTTTTCAGTGCATCAAGGTAGTTACAAAGCTCTGTTCCATTTGCCATTTCTCACTGCCAGCCTACCTTCCCCTGCTTCCTTCAGGAGCTTGTGCAGCTCCTCTACTGCTCCCGTCAGTTCATTGCTCTTCGCCTCCGAGTCATCAGCAGCGCTCTAAACAAATGCATTTCATTTAACCTTATAGTACATAGCAAGAGTAACCATACTTTTATAAGAAAGCTCAAATCGACCAAAAATTGTGAACACACAGTTTTTTTGAGTAAAATGCTAAATATTCACCTAAACTGGACAATTCTCTTTCCACTTGGATGAAGTCTCTCTGATGCAAACTGCCCATCTGAGACCAAGAAGTGTCAGACACTGATTTGATATGACAACTCAAAAAAACCCGTACGCCCTCTGGACGCTTTATAGCTGGTGCTGGCTTTGTTCCTCCTCTTTACTAAAGAGGTTTTGGAGAAATTTTAAGTACTTAATTATTCTGAAAAACTTAATATTTTTAGGGGATCTTATAAAAACAGTTTATGTTTCTTTGCTTCCAGCTAGAAATCTCGTAAGTGCAAGACTGTACAATACTTCAGCAATTCTGCAAGTCCATTAGATAACTGAAATAAAGTTGATTCAGCTTTTGCTCATCAGCAAAGTCTCAGAACAGGCTCCCATGGGTTGGCACTCAATCTCAATGATTTTAGTATCAGGTCAGACAAATACGTCAGCAGTTACAAGTACACAGCAAACCCCATGTTAAGTGGAAGACATACACTTAAGCCCCTTCAAATCAATGATTCTATAATAAAGCATGAATGAATAGGAGCAAAAAACCCCAAACAACCAAAACAAAACCACATTAAAAGGTAAATGGTAATGCCTTCTTCTCCAGAAAAGTTAGCTATTGACTTGCTGTTCAATGAAGGGACATCAGTTTACATTTAATCGACAAAGGATGAATGTAGAACTCACAATTAAGCAGGGTATAATGTTTATGTGGACATCTATGCAAAAAGATTCATGGAACAGAACTCCTCAACCTGTGAATCTAATACGAATACACTAAAGAGCCATCAGTCACCCTCTTTAGCTGACGTCCTAGTCAATAAGCTACAGGATATTTTTCGCTCTGAGCTGACAAAACAAACAAAAACTACTGGTTTAGATGGTGCTTATTTGACAATACACGACATTCAGCCGTGTCTTAATCACATCACTAACACTTGCAGTGTTATTTGAAATGAACTTCTGCCAACCAAACTCCGAAAAATCTCTTCCATAGTCCTATTTTACATACAAACCACTACCTCTCAATACGTCATAAGACATAACCACATTCATACAACACGAAGCCTCAAAACAGTGAGCATAAAATTACTATTTTAACCCCAGTTTTTCTTAATCCACAAAATCATAGAATCACAGAATGGTTTGGGTTGGAAAGGAGCAAGCAATGTAACACTTCAAATGCTGCCTAAGACAGCAGCGTATTTTGGATGTTTCACAATGTTTTGCAGCGGAAGTTAGTCTCCTCCGCATCCACACTTTGCAGTGAATGAAGCCCCAAACTGGCCTGCATTACAATTAATGCTAAGACTCAGTCCCAAGTAATACTAACATATGCTTACAACAGAAGCAATAAACTCACCTTATACAAATTGGATAATTTTATGTGTGCATTCAGTTCATTGTGGAATCTTTCCTCCATACTAGCTTGCTGTTCTTTTGCCTAGTAAATTAAAGAAGAGACAGGGTAGGGGGGCATCCCGCTATTTCTGTTTCACACCTTTTGTTTCTTAATTTATTGAAGTAACTCTAATGCTATTTGACATACACTTCAAGCTGTCTTACCTCCTTCAGTTTATTTAAAAGGTCTTCCACATGCTTCTGAAGATTTTCATTTGACTGTTTTAAGCTGTTTACCTGTTCCTCCATTCTGGAAACCTGTACAAAGAATAAATGAGAATACCATGTATGAATTTGTCTTTCCAGTCCAGTTTATTTTGGAAAATACCCATCTCATTGTTTTTTACTTTAAAAAAAACCCGAACAGTTCCAGAAAGAGCACAAATGGTTACATATTCTAACAGCTTTTGCTCCCATGCACTCAGCTAAATGAAGAAGTGAGAGTCCCCACGCTGCTCCAATTAAGCATACCCAAATAAACCCATGAGCCTCAGTGGAGCTACGTGCCACAGAAAACCTGATCAGTTGTCGCAGTTCTTAAAGAAACTGCTCAGGTACCCAAAGAGCAGCTCACTGAAGCTGAGTATTTTCAAAATACGGCCACTGATTCTGCCAAATATTTTGTTGCAGGAAAACAAAAATATCATCACCCCACTCTGCAAAGAATGTTAAGTCAGACCCTTCCGCTCCTTCCCCTTATTAAGAACTGTATTCCCATACCTTTTAATTGCATTATACCATTATATAGCTTTGTTATCAGCAGCTCCAAAATTTTTAGCTTATAATTAAAATCTTGGACATTTCTATTCTAGATAATGGTATTCCTTAAAAACCATAGGTTAAAAAAAGAACACCTCCTTATTAATTGCAAAACATACTTTGTTTTTTTTAACTCGAACACAGTTATTAAAGTACCTGGTTTTGTTTAATACAGCTAATCAGGAGGTATAATTTATAAGAAATGGCAAAAGCACTCAGTAATTACACTACCTCCTCCTTCTTGTTCTCCAGATTACACTTAAGCTCCAAGATTTCATTGCCCTTCTCCCTGGCAGTATGTAGAAGTTCATCTGTTTTGGCTTTCAACTCAGTGTTCAGCCACGTGTTTTGATTCTGTAGTAGCTCTTTTTCTTGCTCCAACCTTTTCTCACGGTACTAAAAAGAAAATAGCATAGTGTAATTGAACAGAAGATAAAGCAGCTAATGAAAGTCCTATCAGCAAAGCAGGAGTCGCAAAAGTGCACTGTAATTTGGTAAATAGCACCAAATCACAGGCAGTGTTCCTTATTACACTAGTAATACTAACTTTTCAGTCTCAAGCTACAAAGAACTTCTTCTAATTTGAGATAGTTTCCTCAAAGTTTATGTTAGCTGGGAACATTAACTAGATTAATATCTAGTTACAGGAAATGAATCAAGGTCTCAAAGTTTTCCTGCCCTTTTCTCCTTTCCTTCAGCTATTTCATGGAGTTTATTCTGCCCACAGAGAGCTGGTGCAGGTTCACAAATAACTATTTTTCTCCTTTCTACCTGCCTTCACAGCTCTGGAGCCCGTCTTCCTAGCAGGCAGGAGCAGCCACCATTGCCACCAACAAGGCTTGGACATGCCTGCCCAACTTGATGCCCCTTGCCTTCAATAAATGTATGTCCCACTTCCAGTCACAGCCATCAATTTGGTAATAAACTAATGTGTTACAAACAACAGGAGTACACTCGACCTATTTTCAAAGTCGCTAATGACCAAATGATGATTACATCACATGTAAACAACTACTCATTAGAACATTAACAGGTACTATGCATATAAAGTACTACTCACCTTCACGGAAACATCTGATGTCTGAAGTTCGTCCAACTTTAACTGAAGTTTCACCTTTTCTGTGTTTGCTTCTGTAAGCTTTTCATTTAAGCGTTTAACATCCTCTGGATGAGGGAGAAGGGAAACCAGTGTTTAAAAAAGCTAATTGTAGAACCATCAGTTTTAATTACTCAGCTTAACTAAACTGTAAAGAATGAGAACAGACAAGATATAATGTACGTAATGGCATATTGTGCAGTAAGATACTGTATAATGCCTGACTTCATATCTATAAAACCAGTCATTTATCAAACTGTGGTGTTTTTCTGCAATTAGCATGTAATTTCCTGCCTTGCTTCTTTTTCTCTAAAAACTGTTTCCTGCTAATCCATTATTTGGTGCTGCCTGTACAAACCGGATACTCCATGCCAGTTCAATTGTTCAAGTGTGTCTTTTATTCAGCAAAATCACGTGAACTAATTTGTTAATCTGTTCTTGGCTATACCGTTTAAATGTTCAACTTCCTGAGATCGTCTTTCACTTGTTCGAACCAAATCTCTCTTTTCAGCTTCCAGTTCTTCTTTTTCTCTACTTAACTGGCTCTGAAAAAAAATTGCAGAAGACCAATAAAGAAATGCGATCAGCTTTCTGTAACAGCTTATAGATGCTGTTTACACTTACCATCACAGAGAAGCACGCTAAACAACAGACAGTTACCCCAGCCAACTGCAGTGACTGGGAACCGGGCTGAGAGGCTTTTACAGTGGGCAGCTGAATCAGTCTAAACTACATAGTATGAAAGCGTGGCTGCTTCCATTTTTACTCTTACATTGGGATACAAAATTCGAACAAATGCAGGTTAACAAACCTCTTTCTTCTAGTGCCTAATAGCCAACACATTTCCACTAATGGTTGGGGTTTTTCCCCCTTATATCCCTCTGATACTCATGTCCAGCTGGCCCTTTGTGCTTAAACACAAAATGCTGCTATAAGATTAGACAGCAAAGATGAGAGAAGAACCATGCAGCTTTCAAGGCTAGCATACTGAATACGGAGTTTTCATGCCTCTGCTTTTCAACCAGCAGAGAGGTCCAGACTGCCACAAGACTCCCTCTGATTCTAGCTGCATTTGAATGAAGATTAGAATGAAAAATGTTGAGCTTAGACCAGATGAAACAAACTGAAGGCCTAACAGAACTCCAAAACAAACAACTGTTCACAACTGCATCTAATTTTAATATTCTTTGAAAGACAGCTTTGATACTCCAGACTTCATTGGAACAGTTTTATCTAGTTAAATAAAAGAGACAAAGACGTAACCAAGGAACGGGCACACAAAAAAAACCAAAATAAAAGTCGGTAGTGTTGAATCATTTACAGGCTACAGCACTGCCTCTGCCTTCTAAGGTGTCAATACAAACCACTTCACTTAGGCCCAGGCAAGACCCTCTGGGGAAACAATCAGATCTGTCTTCTCCTTGCGGACAAATCAATCTAATAACAGCGTGTTCACTTCCTGCTCCAATATTAGTGTTCTGCTGGATCACTCAGCTGAAGTGACTCATGCCACAACCCCACGACTTTCGAGCATAACGCACGGAAAACTGTGCTAGAGTATGGGAAAGGATAGGAGAAAAACAGAACTACTCTTTGCACCTTTGTTCGATTTTTGAGGTTTGGATTTTTGAGTGACTTCAGAACAGGTTTCAGCTAGAATGAAACAATCTATTCAAACTGAAGTTAAAGCATCTGCTCTGACGTATGTTCCCCTGTAACTCAGTTTGCTAGGACACCAGCATTTCCTTAAAAAACCCACACAATTTTCCTGTACACATGGCCCATGCAGACATGTAAATATGTCATCAATACATATTTGTACTGATATTTATACAGTCCAGTTTGGAAATCGATTGCATTCTTTGCTGCCATGAGACAGGTGAAGCAAAACCTTTCAACTTATTGTCAAGTTCTTCCAGTACCTGAATGGCTGCATTACGATCCTGAGCAGCTTCAAGCTCTTTATTCTTCTCATTCAGCGACTTCAGCTGTTCATCTGTTGGAAAAGAAGAGGTAGTGAGGTACCTCCACTGTAACACAATGACAGAATTCACTCTCCAAATGTGATTAAGAAAAAAAAAATCAAGAAAAAAAAGAGAAGAATTTAAGACCACTATGGAGGAACTAGGTTGTATTGTGGCAAACAGAAGCAATCCTTAGAGCAGAAGAATTTATTGTGAAGATCAACACATAACCCACTGTACTACTATTACTACAAAATTCAGAAAGCAAGTGTTCTTTTTTCCCACTAGAACAAAAATTCCATTAAAAAAAGCAGACTTGAATGCAAAAGCAAAACATGTCTCTTCTTGCAGAAATAACAAACGTAGTTGATGGATGGATTTTCAACTCCTGTTTAAAACTCAAAGCATTTCAGCACAACATTGGACTAAAGAATGAGTATCCCATCCAATCTTAAGCATATGCAGTTATACTTACGAAGTTTTTTAAGCTCTTCACGGAGAGTCTGACATTCTTGTGTCTCATTTACAAGCCTCTCCTGACTTTGAGCCAGACGCTTTTCTACTTCAAAGTACTGTTGTTCTGCAAAACAACAACGTTGTCTCTTTCACCACATAAAAATATCTTTCTCTTTCTCACCTTTATCAAGGATCCTTATTAATGGTCATCTTTATTAAATAACGATATTTATAAAGAAAATAGCTAAAAACAGTAAGACTACAGTAGAATTTGAAGAAAAAGGTACTTTTGAAGCGAAAAAGATGCATTTCCACACTGAATTAACATTGTTTAAAATACTTTGTTAACATGGAAAGCAACATGCTTCTAGAAATGATCCATAAAATAACAGCCTAATTAATTTTAATAGTTCTTTAACATTTCTGATATAGCTAGAAAATGTATCAGCACAATTATCTAGTATGGTCTCAGTTACATCAACTTAAAACTTCTTTTACCTGCAGAGTATTTCCACACATGTACAATAAAATGCACATAACCCTAGGTATCAACAGATATGATTTAGAAAATCTGTCATGAACGCTTCTTAAAATGAACTCTCGTGCTCTATGCTGCATATCCCATAGCACTAAAAAAAAATAATTAGATCCAAATTTTGGTTATGTGAAGCAGTAACTGTATCATAGAGCTTACCTGTAAAACACTTCGCAAAAACAGAACTAATTTCACTATCAGGCACAGTGAGCTTCTAAGGAAGTACCGAGGGACTTTTACTTGGCTTATGCTCACAATTCTTACAATACCAAATAATGCTGCCCCTCCAGCCACGTGTGAGAAGTGAACCAAAAGAGGCTAACCTGCTAAAATCTGAGGGTTACCTTAATTTACACTACACTTCATTATTTTACTTTAGCAAGATTTTTATCGTGAAAGAGACACAAAGGTTGAAGGAAAGGTGGAAGTACAGTTTACATCGGAAGTACGTCACCTACCCGATAAATTAACTCATATTCACAACCCTGCCCAGTGCTTGCACTCATCTACACTCTTATCGCATTGCTACTCCAGTTCTCCACTGGTATTATTTTTCCTGAGTAACCTCCAAATCAATACAATCAATGTTGACTCTGTCAGGAGCATTTTACGGAAAGGTTATGGCCTTCACCATGGAATTTAACAGGGCAAGTATAAACCTGAGGCTATTTGAGAGCTGGGTAAACAAATCATTATTTCTCTTCCACAACAAGGATCAAAGCAGGCTGAAGCATATTAATGCTTGTTAAAAGCCAGATCAAAGGCTGTTCTTTAAGCCCATTTCGAATGCAGCTTTAACCCTTCCTTTGCAGAAGGAAAAAAACCCCACAATGGGACTCCTCTTGCCAAGTGAAACTGAGTGAACCGCCCCCCCCAGTTCCCGGCCGAAGGGCTCCCTCCCCGCGCGGGGCCTGCCCCGTCCCCCGCACTCACCGCTGTCCACCTTGAAGCGCTCATGCCTGGCTCGGAGCCCGTCGATCTCGCTCTGCTGATCGGCCAGGAAGCGCTCCAGCTTCCCCTGCACCGGCTTGGGCAGCTTGGAAAGCTCGGCCCGCTCCAGGACCTGCTGCAGCACAGCCGCCATCTCCGCAGCAGCCCGCTGCGCTTTCCGGCCCTACAACCACCGGCCGCGACGCGCCCAACCGCGCAGGCGCCATCACACCGCGTGCGCAGGAGGGCGGGGCAGGCCCCGCGGGATCATGGGAAGTGTAGTTCTCCAGGCGGAAATCCGCGCGCCTACTAGCCTTCCGTTTCCGGTAAGGGCAACGTCTTCCGCCGTGCTGGGAGAGGCCGCAGCCGCTGGCGGGGGCGCAGGAGCTGCCGGAGTGGAGCCAGGTGTCGCGGGGGCTCCGCAGCGAAGCCGGCCGCGGGGCCGCCCGCCCTTCCGGTGCGCCCGGGGGACTCACGGCGAGGCGCCGCCGCTCCAAGCATGGCGGCCTCTGCCCTGCGCGCCCTTTTCCCGCGCTCGGCGGCGCGCGTCATCCCCCCGTGCCGGGGTGCGAGCGGCGCCTGTCGGTGACGTAGGCTCAAACTGCCTCAGAGCTCGGTGAGGCGGCGCGGGGCGCGGGGCCCGGCGCTGCGGGAGCGCGGCGGGAGC